>ENA-USUG01001365-USUG01001365.1-human-gut-metagenome-genome-assembly--contig:-NODE-1365-length-41460-cov-7.255806_pt1 | contig 41460 bp, 39 predicted proteins | sample MGYA00250059_ERZ773394 | MGnify/ENA primary metagenome ERZ773394 (study PRJEB29103, sample SAMN06111957) | human gut metagenome | biome: human gut; feature: ankylosing spondylitis patient; material... | reverse complement strand
ACCGTGGGACTATCTACTAATCAACGAGTAGGAATACAGACATTTTCCTATACTGATTTATCGATTGACTATTGGGTATTTCTGCCATACACAATATTATATGAGGGGATGAATCACGAGAACAAGCGGCAGTATTCGTTTTTTCATCGTCTCACTCCTTCTGCTTCTTCGGCATGCGCACGATGACGCGCGTTCCCTCGTCGGGGACACTCTCGATGGTGATGCCGTAGGCCTCGCCGAACCAGATTTTGAGCCGGTCGTTGACGTTTTTGATGCCGATGCCGGATTTGGAGTCGCTGCGGCGGAAAATCGCGTCAATCTGCTCTTTCTCCATGCCAACGCCGTTATCCTCGACGGTCGCCAGAATATCGTCCCCCTGCGACTCGATGCGGATGACGATCTCACCCTCGTCAACAAGGCCGTTGATCCCATGGTAAATCGCGTTTTCAATGATCGGCTGGAGGGTAATCTTGTTGCAGAGATAATCGAGGCAGCTCTCGTCAACCTCGAAGCGGTAGGAGAACTGGTCCTTGTAGCGCACGGACTGAATTTGCAGGTAGCTCTTCGCGTGCTGCACCTCACTTCGGATGGGGATGAGCTCATGGCCCTTGCTGATGCTGATGCGGAACAGCTGCGCCAGCGCGTTTACCATCACGACCGCTTCCTGGTTCTTCCCCCGCTCGCACATCCACGAAATGGAGTCGAGCGTGTTGTAGAGGAAATGCGGGTTGATCTGCGCCTGCAGGGCTCTGAGCTCCGTTTTGCGGAGGTTCACCTCTTCGGCGCGCACGGTCGCCATCAGCTGCTGGATCTTCCGCACCATGTGCGCAAATGAGGAAGACAGATTCTGCACCTCGCGCACGCCGGAGACCGGCTCATAGACGAAGTTGTCCGCGTTCTTCTCAAACTGCGCCATCGCGGAAATAAGGTCGTGGATTGGCCGGGAAAGAACTCTTGAAAACAGAAAGCTCACTGCGAGCGTCGCCGCGACGATCGCAATGGCCGCCAGCGCCAGAAGCTGCGCAATCTCGCGGAGGTTATCCGTAATGATCTCCTGCACAAAGCTTACGCCCACCACGCGCCACGCGCCGCTTGCAAGCGTCTGCACGGTGTAGATCATCGTGCCGATCACGTGGCTGCCGTCGTCGAGGTTCGAAATCAGCGCAGTATTCTCCTGCTTGAGATCAGAATAGATCAGCTGCTGCTGGGGGTGGTAGACGATGTTTCCGTTCGTGTCCTCGAGAAAACAGTAGCCCCGCTGGCCGATGCCGATGCCGTTAATATAGGAGGAAATGTTCGTGCAGCTGATGTCGACCGCCACCCATTTTTCCCATTTGCCCGCGTCCACCGGGCGGATGATCGTCACGACCCACGGATAGTACCCCTCAAAAAGGGACATCACGTGCGGCGCGGAGACATAGCCGTCTGCGTATACATCCAGCATCGTCCGGTCAAAGGACAGATTTTCCCGCACGACCGGCCGCACCTCGTGGCCTAAGCTGTAGCAGTTCATGAGGTACCCCGCCTCGTCATAGATCGTCACAGCGACCACGTCGGAGCGGATTTTAAGGAACGTTTCAAAAAAGTGCTCGCGGTCGTCCGACGGCGTGACGAGCTCGTCTGCCAGCAGCTCCATGACGTTGTTCATATCGCTGAGATAGCCGTCTACGGTACTGGTCACCTGCGAGATCGTGCGCCGGCCGTCGGTCTGCGCGTTACGGATGAGAGAGCGCTGATACGTTTGCAGGAAAAACGCGATGGCGCACCCGAGGATCCCGACCACGATCGCCGTCAGAGACAGGATCATGATCTGGTTCATGCTGAGGCTTCGCTTTTTCATGCGCGGGCTCCCTTCTGCTCGCGCTCCTGCCGCATTTTGGCAGGGGAAACGCCGTAAAACTTTTTAAAGCAATAGCCAAAATAGCTCTGGTCGGAGTATCCGCAGCGGCGGGCAATTTCTGCGATGCGGCTATCGCTGCTCTGAAGCAGGTTCAGCGCTACCGCCATGCGCTTGCGGATGAGAAGGTTGATGAACGTGTCCCCCGCGTTCTTTTTGATGTTGGGGCCAAGATAGCTCGCGCTCACATGAAGCCGTTCGCTCACCGACTGGAGCGTCAGCGTCTCGTCCATATATTCCTTGTCAATGATTTGCAGCACTCTTCCGCACAGCTGGTCAATGCCGCTCTGCCCGTCGGCCGCGCAGAAGCCGCTTTCCGTCTCCGCTGTTTTAAGCGCCTCCATGGCCTCTTTATAGGCCTCGTGGAAATCCGCATCCGGCGCGTGCTCCTTGCTGATGCCGGCGCTTACGTCCAGATCCAGCAGCCGCTTGAGCGCCCGGCGCAGCTCGTCGATGGCCGCGTGCAGCTGCAAAAAGCCGTTTTCCGACGTGAGCAGCAGAACGATCCGCCCGGCGCTGCAAAAGCCCCGGCACGGATACTGCCGCGAAAGAAATTTCTCCGCCGCACCGAGCGCTGTCTGGCAGGCCTGCGCGTCCGCGTCAGCGCATGAAAGCGCCGCCACTGTCACGCTCCGAATGCTTTCCGGGGCCAAGCCCATGCGCGAGAGCGCCTTGAGATTTTCCACGCGCCCGGTATAGAAATAGCAGTCGAGCAGCATCGCCGCCGCGACGGCCTGGTGGTTGGAAGCGTCCTGCCGCGCGGCAGAAAAATCCGCCTGCTTTTTCTCAATCTTCCGGTGAATTTCGATGAGCTCCTGCGTCAGCTGCGCCATGGAAATCGGCTTGAGAAGATACGCGATGACCTCGCTGGCAATGCCCTGCTGCGCGTATTCAAACTCGTCGTATCCGCTCAGAAACGCCACCTGAATGAGCGGCTGCACGGCCTTGACCTGCGCGGCCAGCGCCGTCCCGGAGATAAACGGCATGTGGATATCCGTCAGCAGAAAATCGGGCTGCAATTCTTCTACCAATTGCAGTGCATCGAGCCCGTTGCTGGCCCTGCCGACAAGCTTGAAGCCGATACCCGCCCAGTCGATGAGCTGGCAGACCGCGCCGAGCAGCTCCTGCTCATCATCCGCGACCACAACGCTCAGAAGATTCTGTTTGTCCATGCCGCCGCTCCTTTCTCTTTTCCCGCTCGTTTTTTATTATCATACCATAGCTTTCCCGGATTTTCACGTTTTTTCTCCGGAAAACCGGCATAAAAAACGACAGCCGCTGCTTCCCGTAAAGAAAGCTGCGGCTGCCGCAGCAGTTTATTCGGATGTTTCCTCCATACGGTTCCAGTAGCCCTGCTTATAAAAGAGCACCGAAAGCACCGTCGCGACCGACCAGCCGACCGGCCACGCGCACCAGATACCCGTCGCGCCAAGCGCGGTTTTCGAGAGCACCACGGCCAGCACCACGCGGAGAATGAGGTCGGTAAACGTCGAGATCATGAACTTCCCCATCACGCCGCCGCCGCGCAGAATGCCGTCTGCCACAAGTTTCGCGGAGACGACAAAGTAGAACGGCGACAAAATCCGCAGATACGTCACCGCCGTCTGCAAGGCCGTTTCGGTCGGCGCGTCGATGAAAATATGGATGAGCGTCCCGCCGCCAAAGACGTAAAGAAGCATCATTGGCAAACTCAGCGCCCAGACGAGCTTGAGACCCGCGCGGAAGCCTTCCTTGACGCGCAGAAGCTTTCCCGCGCCGATGTTCTGCGCGGTGTAGTTCGAAATGCCGTTTCCGAGCGTTGTAAAGGACGTAATAACGAGGTTATTGAGCTTCACGCCCGCGGAATATCCGGCAATGACGCCGGAGCCGAACGTGTTGATGACGCCCTGCAAAATGATATTGCCGACGGAGATGAAGCTCTGCTGGAGCACACTCGGGATCGCGATGCGCAAAATCCGCTGCAGAATTCTTCCGGAAAAGACCGGCGCTTTTTCCGCGCCCTCAACCTTGGACAGCCGCCGGAAGACCACCGTGACCGCCAGCACGCAGCTGATGCACTGGCACAGAAACGTCGCCCATGCAACGCCCGCCACGCCCATTTGAAACGTCGTGACGAACAGAATGTCGACAAAGATGTTGGAAAGCGACGATGCGGCTAAAAACCAGAACGGCGTTTTGGAGTCGCCCAGCGCCGAGAAAATACCCGTCGCAACATTATAGAAAAAGACGAACGGAAGACCGAGCACGTAAATCCGCAGATAGAGTCCCGAATCTGCGAGGATATTCTCCGGCGTGTGAATAAGGTTCAGCAGCGGCGTGCAAAGCCCAAGGCCGATGGCCATCAGCACCGCGCAGGTGGCCGCGCTCAGCACCATCGTCGTCGACACCGCCGTTTTCATATCGCGGTATTCCTTCGCGCCGAACAACTGCGCGACAATGACCGAGCAGCCGATGTTGCAGCCGAAGGCAAAGGCGATGAAGATGAGCGTAATCTCATAGCTGTTGCCGACGGCGGCGAGCGCTTCCTCGCCGATGAATTTTCCGGCAACGAAGCTGTCCGCCAGATTATAAAGCTGCTGAAAAATCACGCTTCCGAACAGCGGCATGCAATATTGCCACAGCACGCGCGCCGGTTTTCCGACCGTCAGATCCCGATTCATAGGAAATCGCCTCTTTCTAAGGTTTTGCGTTAGCCCCAATGTTTTACCATCTAAGAGCCCGCGCGTCAACCCCTTTTTGCGTCAAATTCCGCAAAGAAGCGTTTTGCACGAATAGACTTACCAGACCGTCACGCGGCTTGCCGGATCAGTCCACATGCCGTCGCCGGGCTGGATGCCGTAGGTCGTATAAAACTCGTCCAGCGTCTGCAGCACGCGGTTGCAGCGGAGCTTGTCGGGCGCGTGCATATCGGTCACGGCCAGATACTCGCGCATCTGCCGGGACGTGGTCGAGGCCCACGTGTTGGCAATCGCGCGGAATAGCTTGTCAAGGTTCGGGTTCGGAAGCTCCTTTGCCGCCGCAAGCACGCACCGCACCGCGCCGAGGTCCGCCACATTTTCCGAGATCGTCAGCACGCCGCTGCACGCAACGCCCGGGCAGGCCTCCTGTCCGTCATACCAACGTGCAACCTGCGCGCACTTCTGCTGGAAGGCCGCGTAGTCCGCCTGGGTCCACCAGCTGGCGGCGTTGCCGTTTTCGTCGAATTTCGCGCCGTTGTTGTCGAACGCGTGGGTCATTTCATGGGCAATGATATAGCCGATGCCGCCGAGGTTCTCCTCTCTCGAGGCGTTCACATCGTAAAGCGGCGATTGCAAAATGGCCGCCGGGAAGGTGATATCGTTGGAGGTCGCGCTGTAGCATGCGTTCACCGTAAACGGCTGCATTGCCCACGCGCTCTTATCGACAGGCTCGTTCTGCCCGGCAATCGCCTTCTGCGTCGCGGCCTTCTGGATGGCGATCACGTTCGAGAAGAACGAGCCGCCTTCACTCGGGCTCTTGATGTCCGCCTGATCGAGATAGGTATCCCAGCTGTCGGGATAGCCGACCTTGATCTTCATCGTATCAAGCTTTCGAATTGCCTTCTGCTTCGTCGAATCCGACATCCAGTCAAGAGACTCGATCCGCGCTTTGTAGATGGTGATAAACTCGCCGATCATTTCCTCCACGTCCTGCTTGGCCTTTTCGGAGAAATGCGCCGTCACATAGGCTCTTCCGAGGTAGTCGGCAAGCAGGGCCTGCACCTGCTGGGCAGCAAGCTGCCCGGTCGACTGGCGCATGGCAATGCCGAGGTACTGCTCGTTAAAATCGAAGCTCGCGTCCGTAAATTCCGGATCGAGGCAGCCGCCGACGCTCATCAAAATTGCCGTACGGGAAAGCGCCTTGAGCGTTGCAAGATTTCCGTCCGTGAAGAAGCCTGCCGCGGTCTGCATCGCGCCGGGGTCGAGCACGAGGACCCGGTCCGTCGCCGCAAGCCCGGTCGCGGCAAACACCGCGCGCAGGTCTACGTTCGGGAACTGCTTTTCGATCGCGCCGAACGAATAAATATTGTTGATCTTATCCACATCGCCATAGTCCTGCGGGTCATAGGAGGCCTTCGTCACAGTCTTCTCCGCCTGATACACAAGCGCCGCGCGCGATGCCGCGTCCTGCTCCGAAAGACCCGAGAGCGTCAGAAGCTTTGAAAGATAGCTGAGATACGCCTGCGTCTGCTCCTGCGTGCCTTTTTCATAGAAATCCTTCGTCATCGACGCGCTGAAGGCTGAGAAGGCTACAATTTTGCGGTCGGAGTCGGAAAAGTCCGGTGTGAGGCCGAAGCCCAGAAGCGTCGAGAGCCCGAGCTCCTTCTGCATCCGGCAGTCGGCCGCAATGAGTTCTTTGAGCGTCTTCGCGTTTTCAATGCTGTCGAGATATTCTTGAATGGGTGATACGCCCGCCTGCTCACGCGCGTCCACATCCATCACGCAGTCGTAGAGCGCCTTGATCTTGGCCTCGGGCGTGCCGGGAGTCTGCGGTTTCGCGGCGATGTCCGCAATCAGCTTTGCTACCTGCTGCGTGACCGTCAGACTCAGGCCGTAGAATGGGCCGTTGAGTGTGAGACCCGCCGGAATGTCGGACCGATCGAGCCATGCTTTGTTGACCGCGGCATAAAAATCATCTTTCAGATTTGTTCCTTTAAGCGCGTAGACTCTCGCAAGAAGCGTCTGGAACGCCTGCTTCGTCAGCTGCTTTCCGGGATGCATCAGGCCGTCTGCCTCGCCCGTCACGATGCCGCTTGCCAGCGCGCGCGAAAGCTCTTCTCCGCCCCACGCAGGAGTGTCTGCAAAGCCCTGCGCGCCTGCCGCCGTTCTTGCGCTGTCACCAATGGGCGCAGGGAGGCCGCCGAACGCGCGGTCGATCATGATGAGCGCCTGCGCGTAGGTAAGAGGTCCGTCTTCTTCCAGCGTTCCATCCGGATAGCCCTTTAAAATGTCCTCCGTTTTGAGGTCGGGGCAATAATCGTCCGCCGCCGTAAGCAGCAGCTTTGCCGCCTTGCCTCTTGTGATCACCGCGTCCTGCGCGAAGCAGCCCACAGCCAGCGAAAACGCCAGCGCGAGCGCCAAAAGCAGCGACGCAATTCGTTTGATGCGTTTCATCGAAAATTCCTCCGTTTCGTACTGTTCCTATTGTGTCTCTTGGACGCATACACAAACCATTTTGTTCCGCTGTCCTTAAAAAATTTTCAGCAAAAGGGCGGCTGCAGCCAGCCGCCCTTCTTTTATCCTTCTTCAAACATCGCTTCAAAAACTGTTGCCGCGCAGAGTCCGAGGCCAGTCCTCTTTTCTGTTTTCACTCGGTTCGTTTCCTCTCCCAATTCGGGTCTCGTCCCGTAAAAATCTTTTTTCGCGATTGTTTTATAGTATAGAAAGCGCCGCATGTAACTGTTTCCTGTAAAAATTCTCTTCCAAAACGGCGCAAAAAAAGAGCCGGTGCATAGCAAGTACCGACTCTTCTTCCTGTGTGTTTAAGCGTTTTCTGTCTGCAGCTGCGAGAACCTGTACAGCATGACGGCGAGCGCCTCACGCGTGATGGGCTGCTGCCAACCGAAGTTTCCTTCTCCGTCGCCCACCGCAAGCCCCATCTGTTTTGCCCAGTTCGCAGCTTCCTTTGCCCAGTCGGACGGATGGTCGCCCGTATTTGCCAGACTCAGAAGCTCCTGCTTTGTCATGTCCAATTCCTCCTCCACGCGTTTCCGGAACGCGATCCACTGGCTCTCATCGTCGACCCACGGCGCGGGGCAGTGCTTGCTGACCACGTCGTAATGGCGGAGCACGTTCCCGATCGGAATGTCGTACTTCGTCATAAGCATCCTCGTCAGATGCGCGGCGTTCCGGACGGTCTTTTTTGAGAACGCGTACTGCCCGGCGGCATAGCGGCAGCAAAGCTCGATGCTGATGGAGTTTTCGTTCCGGCAATCGGGGTGCTTCTGCACGTAAATCCCGCCCGTCCCGACGCTCCATGCCGTGTCTCCGTCGTCCACCGACTGCATCCAGCCAAGGTCATCCACAAAATAGTGTGCCGAGGCCTTCACGACGTTCTGCTCAAAATAGCGAAGATTGCTCTGCGCCGAGTCATTGCGCCCAGCCGTGTAGTGGAGCACCAGATATCGGATGGTCGCGTTTCTTCCGGGGCGGTAATTACCGGTGTGTGCGGTTGTCATTTGTCCTTGCCTGCTCCCACGGCCGCCGCGTCCACCATGCCCTCGGACATAATATAACTCACAACGCTCGCGACCGTCGTCACCGCGCCCGCAACCGTGCTGATGGTTGTCTCGTCAACGCCAAAGACCATCGCAAGCCCCGTCGCCACGCCCGCCAGTGCAGCTAAAAATTTCCGGCTGGTGAGCTTCTTCAAAAAATTCTGCATATTTGTTTCCTCCTTCTTAGCCCAATCCCAATTTTAAAAGCACAAATCCGACCAGCGCACCCACAATGGCCGCGATCGCCTTTTCGACGATCATGTCCCATCTGCGCCCGGCCTTCTGCGCCATCTGGCCAACGTCCTTTTTGATCTCGCGGATGTTCGCGTCCATGTCCTCCTGCCGCTGCGCCAGCATGGCCACACTGCTCGCCAGCTTCTCGAGATCGTCCTGCCTGCGTTCCAACTCCCTGATGCGCCCTTCCTGCCGCTGGAGCTGCCCGTCGTGGCGTGTGAGAAGAATCGTTTTTTCTTCTTCCGTCATGGTCTGTCTTCCCTCCTTTCATATATACGGCGGGAATCCGGGAGAATTGCACGCCAGCGGGCAACCAGCGTGCAAACGCACGCAAAAAACCGCCGTCTTGACAGAAAAACGGCGGTAACTTATAATATCGATGTAAAAACCGGCACGGCTTTTCTTTTTGCCGTCTCGGTTAGATTTCCCTAACCATTACATCAGACAGGAGGCAGCCCATATGTTCTGGGACAATGTCGCATGGGTCTATGATTTTTTCGCAAACGGCATCAACCGCAAGGCAAACCGAGCACTGTGTGAGGCCGTAGCGCAGATGATTCAGCCGGAGGACGAGGCGCTCGAGTGTGCCTGCGGAACGGGGTTACTTAGCGGCGTAATCGCAACGCGCTGCAAGAGCCTCATCGCAACGGATTTTTCCGTCAATATGCTCAGGCGCGCAGAGCGAAAATATCGAAATCTTCCCAATATCCGTTTTGAGCCCTGTGATATCATGCAGCTCCCGTATCCGGACGAGCGCTTCGACGTTGTCATCGCCGCCAATGTCATCCATCTGCTGGACGAGCCCGAAAAAGCGTTGCAAGAGCTCTCGAGAGTCTGCCGCCCGGGCGGACGCATCATCCTGCCGACCTACATGAACCGTTCGGAATCCGGAAAAATGGGCGGGACCTCCCGCGCTGTCAAAACAGCCGGCGCAAACTTCAAGCGCGAGTTCACCCCCGAAACCTACCGCGCGTTTCTGACGAATGCCGGATACCCAAACGCGCAATACACGCACTGCGAAGGAACCATCCCCTGCGAAATCGCCGTCCTCCAAAAGCCCGAAAATTAGACCATCTTCCAAACACCGCGTAGGGGACGATGCCCACATCGTCCCAGCGGAACGCACCGTTTTTATGGAAGGCTCCGGCGCGTTCGATGGTGCCCATTGGGTCGATGTGGGCATCGCCCCCTTGTATAACCGGAAAATATGCGCAGCGCTTTAACATAAAAGAAGTGGGATGGCTCAGCCATCCCACTTCTTTTACCTTATCTTACTTGCCCATGTTCATCTGCGCAGCGACTTCTGCGGCGAAGTCTTCCTGCTTCTTCTCGATGCCCTCGCCCTTTTCAAAGCGGACGGCGTCGACGAACTTGACCTTGCCGCCAAGCTCCTTGGCAGCGGCAGCCATGTACTGCTCAACGGAGACAGCGCCATCCTTGACGAACGGCTGCTGGAGCAGGCAGTTCTCTTCGTAGAACTTGTTGATCTTGCCGGCAGCGATCTTTTCCTTGACCTGCTGGGGCTTGGAAGCCATCTTGGGATCGTTGTCCATCTGGGCAACGAGGATCTTCTTCTCTTCTGCGAGAACGTCGTCGGTCACAAGGCTCTTGTCCCAGAAACGGGGGTTCAGCGCCGCGATCTGCATTGCAACGTCCTTGCCGATGGTGGTAGCGTCGATGCCGCCCTCAACCTCGAGGTTGACGAGAACGCCGATCTTGCCGCCCGCGTGGACGTAGGAAACGGAGGTGTTCTTGTCGAAGCGCTTGAAGCGGCGGATCTGCAGGTTTTCGCCGATGGACATGACCTTCTCGGGAAGGACCTCGGAGACCTTGAGCTCGGTGCCGGGGTACTTGCACTCCATCAGAGCGGCAACATCAGCGGGGTTATCCTGCAGGACGACCTTGCAGATATCCTTGACGAACTCGACGAACGGAGCGGACTTCGCGCAGAAGTCGGTCTCGCAGTTGACCTCGACGACAGCGCCGACGCCGCACTTTTCGCAGACGGTAGCATAGGCCATGCCCTCGGCAGCAATGCGGTTCGCCTTCTTGGCGGCCTTGGCCAGACCCTTTTCACGCAGCCATTCAACGGCCTTATCCATATCGCCGTCGGTCTCGGTGAGCGCTTTCTTGCAGTCCATCATACCGACGTTGGTCATTTCACGCAGTTTCTTAACATCAGCAGCAGTAAATGCCATGGTTATTTCCTCCTAATTGAAATAGTATCCTTCGATTCTGAAAAAGCGCCCGTCGCGCGGCGGGCGCTTTTCGATTGTGCAATTATTCCGCGGCGGGAGCGGCTTCCTCGGCTGCGGGAGCCTCGGTGTTCTCTTCGCCCTGACGGCCTTCGACAACCGCGTTTGCCATGGTGGCGGCAATCAGGCGGATGGCGCGGATAGCGTCGTCGTTGCCGGGGATGACGTAATCGACCTCATCGGGGTCGCAGTTGGTGTCGACGATGGCGACGATGGGGATGTGCAGCTTGCGGGCCTCAGCAATCGCGTTGCGCTCCTTGCGGGGATCAACGATGAACAGAGCGCCCGGGAGCTTCTTCATGTCCTTGACGCCGCCGAGGTACTTCTCGAGCTTGGCGATCTCGCCCTGATGCTTGATGACTTCCTTCTTGGGAAGCATTGCGAACGTGCCGTCCTCTTCCATCTTCTTGAGCTGGGCCAGACGATCGATACGGGTGCGCATGGTGCGGAAGTTGGTCAGCATGCCGCCGAGCCAACGGGCGTTGACGTAGTACTGGCCGACACGCTCAGCTTCTTCCTTGATCGCGTCCTGCGCCTGCTTCTTGGTGCCGACAAAGAGGATGGACTGGCCATTGGCCGCCAGCTCACGCACGAAGGAGTAAGCCTCTTCGAGCTTCTTGACCGTCTTCTGCAGGTCGATGATGTAGATGCCATTGCGCTCGGTGTAGATGTAGGTTGCCATTTTGGGGTTCCAGCGGCGGGTCTGGTGGCCGAAATGCACGCCAGCTTCCAGCAGCTGCTTCATAGATACGACTGCCATTTTTTTGTTCTCCTTTTGTTTTGACCTCCACCCGGCTCGGCAGGCCTCCACCCTTTCGGGCACAAGAAGGCAATAACGCCGGATGTGTGGTTTAAAATGTCGCCGCTTTTCGCAGCGCCAGAATATTATACAAGACTGCCTTCCCGATTGCAAGGGCTTTTTTCAAATTTTTTTCCTGTTTTCCCTGTGTTTTTGCTCCTGCCGGTCTCAGAACAGCCCCCGCCTTTTGCGCATCACGCGCCATGAGGAAATGGAGCCCTCGACGAGGATGATATCTTCCCCTATCCTTCGGATGCAGCACCACGGGATGATGTAATCCGAGTCCCGGCCAAAGAGCCCCAGAAACCGGCACGGCCCCGGGACCATGAGCGCCGTGACCCTGCCGGTGTCGGTGTCGATGCAAAGATCGCTGCAGTATCCGAGCCGTGTGCCCTCGCAGACGTGGATGATCTCCTTGCTGCGAAGCTCTGAAAATCGGTTGACCATGCGCACCCCTCCGATGAACCTGTCAAAAAAGCGTTTGCTTTTTTGACAGAAAGGATTGCACCTCGACTGCGCGCAGAATTTTGCCCTGCTGGGGCAAAATTCCACACTTGCGAGGTGATAGGAATTTTTCCGGTCGGCAGAGCCGCCGGATAAAATGGATTTCCACTTTATTTCGCCCTGCGGGGCGAAACTCTACGAGGTTTTTTACGCCCCTTCTGGTATTCCTTTTCTACCGTATGCGGGAAATCTGCGTGTTATGATACGGTAATCGCCTTGCGGATGGTATTGAGCGCGTTTTTCTCTAATCTCGACACCTGCGCCTGCGAGATGCCGATGCTGCCGGCCACTTCCATCTGCGTCCGTCCGTCGTAAAACCGGAGGGCCAAAATCCGCTTTTCCCGCTCGGAAAGTCTGCGCATCGCCTGCCGAAGCGCAATGGAGTCCAGCCACTGCTCATCGGTGTTTTTCGTGTCACGCACCTGGTCCATGACCGTCAGAGGGTCGCCCCCGTCCGAGTACACGGGCTCATAAAGAGACACGGGCGTTGCAATCGCATCCATCGCGCCCACAACCTCCTCCAGCGGCACGTCCATTGCCTTTGCGATCTCCTCCATCGTGGGCTCGCGCCCGTTCTTTTCAAGAAGCTCCTGCTTGCACTGCAAAACCCGATACGCCGTGTCGCGCACCGAGCGGCTGACGCGGATGGGGCTGTAGTCGCGAAGATATCGCCGCAGCTCTCCCGCGATCATTGGAACGCCGTAGGTTGAAAAGCGCACCTGCTTGGAGGTGTCGAAGTTCGCGATGGCCTTCAGAAGCCCGATGCACCCGACCTGAAACAGGTCGTCCGGGTTCTCGCCCCGGCCCATGAAGCGCTGGATGACAGAAAGCACCAGCTTGAGATTGCCTTCGACAAGCTTCCGCCTGGCCTCCTCGTCGCCCGATTGCGCGCGGTCGATCAGTGCCATCATCTCGTCATTCGAAAGCGTCCTGAGCTTTGCCGTGTTGACCCCGCTGATTTCTACCTTTCCCTGCATATCCCCAGCTCCTCCAACGTATCGTGTTGTGCACAAACGCCTGCTTGTGTACTGGTGAGTATTTCCCGGGAAAGCAATTTGATACGGCCCTTGTTTCGGCATTTTCCGTGAAAGCGCAGCTTATATATTCGGAATTGTGCTGAAATTATAACTTTCTGATAATTTTTAAGCAAAAATAGTTGACAATAATCCGGTTGCGCCGTCGACGTAATTTCCCGTCTCGTTACCGCTTTGTAACTTTTTCCGGGCAAACAGCTGTGGATAGCGGGTGTGGATAACAATGTGGAAATGTGGATTTCTCCTTGCGCAGCAAAGTTTTTCACACTGTCCACAATTTTGTCCACAGGAACTTTTCCGGGCAAATTCTTCTTGCCGTGCATAATTTTGTTGACATAACACGATCGAACATTATGCCAGAAAACCATCCAGATCCCGGACCGTCAGCCCGGGGTGCAGCGTGAGGCTCAGCCCGTAGCCTACAGCTCTTGCGATCTCGCGCACGCGAAGGTCAATGTCCCGGGGCGTGACGATGAGCCCGGAAAGGCCCGGAAGCTCCCGCCCCGCAAGGCATTCGGCGCGCATCAGGGTCGGCGCTCCAACGGCTAAAACCGGCCGCCCGAGGCTCTCTTCGCAAAACGCCGCCCGATGGTTTCCGAGCCCCGAGCCCGGAGCCAGCCCTGCGTCTGTCAATTGGACAGTTGTACAAAGTCTCTCGGGCTCTGCCGCCGCCAGCGCGTCAAAGACGATGACCGCCTCCGGCTTTATGAAATCCGCTGCCGCGCGCACGAGCTCCAGCGCCTCCATCCCGCTCGTCCCCAGAACCCCGGGCTTCACGCATGAGACACTGCAAAACCCGGAAAACGCCTCCGGCATATGTGCTTTCAAATGCCGCGTCACAAGAAGGTTTCCGAGCGTCCACGGCCCGAAGGCATCCGGCGAGAGCGCGTCGTTTCCAAGTCCCGCGCAAAGAACGCTTTCAGGGCTGTGAAGAAATGCAGCCGCCTCCCTGGAAATCGCCTCCGCCGCCGCCTCAAAGCTTCCGGCCTCACGCCGGGAAAGCGCTGTCAGCTCCAGCGTCACATACCGCCCCACTGGCTTTCCGAGCGCCCGAGCCCCCCGGTCATCCAGAATTTCGACCCGCGTGATGTGGACCCCGCCCGCATCCTCCTCGCGCGCCACTACGCCTGGAAGCTCTGTTGTCTCGCCCGCGTCCTTTTTCCAGAGCGTATAGGCCTCCATGGCAAGATCTGTTCTGTAATCCATCTGCTCACCTCGCCGATAGTTTGCCGCGCGCAGATGCCCGTATGCGATTTTTTTAGAAAAAAAGAAAAATAGCTATTGATTTCTTCGGGTTCGCACGCTATAATGTATTTCTGCATGAAACGGATTTGTTTGTTTCGGTATTAACGCTATTGGAGGAGGTGTAGTCATGCCCAACATTAAGTCTGCCAAGAAGAGAGTTCTGGTGTCCAAAGTCAACAACGCCCGCAACAAGATGGAGAAATCCGCGCTTAAGACCACGCTGAAGAAGTTCGACGCCGCTGTTGCCGACGGCAACCGTGAGCAGGCCGATAGCGCTTATAAAGCTGCCGTGAAGTCCATCGATCAGGCTGTCAACAAGGGTATTCTTCATAAGAATAACGCTGCCCGCAAGAAGAGCAGCATTACCCTGAAGATGAACGAGCTGGCCTAATTTTGCCGAATGTAAGCCCTCCGAAGATGCTCTTCGGAGGGCTTTTTCGCGCTTGCATCCGGAACATACATTCGATATACTATAGTAAATAGCAAAAGGCGGTGATGAGATGGATTTATTTTCTCCGGTGACGGCGCTCAAGGGCGTGGGCGCGGTGCGTGCAAAGCAGCTCGCGAAGCTCCACATTGAAACACTCTACGATCTCATCGCCTTCTTCCCGCGGGACTACGAGGACCGGACAAAGCTTCTGTCCGTTGCGGGATTACAGCCCGGCGAGCCCGCCTGCTTTGAGGCGATGGTCATCTCAAATCCGCAGCTGTCTCGCATCCGCAAGGGCATGGAGCTTGTAAAGGTCCGGGTGGCGGATGAAACCGGCCGGGTCGACCTCGTGTTTTTTAACCAGCCCTATGTAAAAGATCAGCTCAACTACGGCGAGAGCTACCGCTTCTATGGCGCTATCCGCGAAGGCTATGGTCATCAAATGCAGAACCCTGCCTTCGAGCCGGTCGACGCGGCTGGCGTTGTGACGGGCCGGATCCTTCCCATTTATCCCCTCACCGCCGGTATCACCAACAAGCTCATCGGCGCGTGCGTCCGGCAAGCGCTCGACGCGTGCCTGGATTCTCTTCCGGACATTCTGCCCGAGGCTGTGCAGGCCCGCTATGGTCTTTGCTCCGCGCACTTTGCCTATGAGACGGTGCACCTTCCCGCGTCGTTTGAGGCTTTGCAGAAAGCGCGCAGGCGGCTCGTCTTTGAGGAATTTTTCATCTTTTCCGCAGGCCTCGCCGCCATCCGCACCCAGCGGGACGAGCTGCATACCAAACCCATGGACACGCGCCATATGGAGCCGTTTTATAAGCTTCTCCCCTTCACGCTCACCCGCGCGCAGCAGTCGGCCATCGACGACATTCTGCGGGACCTCGCGTCCTGCCGTCCCATGAACCGGCTCGTGCAGGGAGACGTCGGAAGCGGCAAGACGATGGTCGCGGCGGCGGCGTGCTTCTGCGCGATCCAGAACGGCCATCAGGCGGCCTTCATGGCCCCGACCGAAATCCTCGCCGAGCAGCATGCAGTGTCTCTTGCAAAGCTCTTTTCTCCGATTGGGATCTCCGTAGTTCTGATGACGGGCTCTTTGACTGCCACGCAGAAGCGGCAACACAAGGCGGAAATTGCAGACGGCAGCGCGCAGCTCATCGTCGGTACGCACGCGCTCATCACGCAGGACGTGGCGTTTCACGATCTTGCCCTCGTCGTCTGCGACGAGCAGCACCGCTTCGGCGTGGCGCAAAGAGCCGCGTTGTCCGCCAAGGGCCAGACGCCGCACCTTCTCGTCATGTCGGCCACGCCTATCCCGCGGACGCTCGCGCTCATCGCCTACGGAGACCTGGACGTTTCCGTCATCGGAGAGCTTCCGCCCGGTCGTCTCCCGGTCGATACCTTCCTGATCGGAGAAGACAAGCGCCAGCGGCTGAACGCCTTTATTGAAAAACAGTGCGAGGCGCGCCATCAGGTCTATATCGTCTGCCCCACAGTCGAGGAATCCGACTTGGACAGTCTCAAATCCGCCGAGAGCTTCGCAGAAACGCTTCAGCAGGCCGTCATCCCCCACCGGCGTGTGGGCCTTCTGCACGGCAAAATGAAGCAGGCGGACAAAGATGCGGCGCTTGGCGCGTTCTCGCGCGGAGAGACGGACATTCTTGTCGCGACCACGGTCGTGGAGGTCGGCGTGGACGTGCCGAACGCGACGCTGATGGTAATTGAAAACGCGGACCGCTTCGGCCTTTCCCAGCTCCACCAGTTAAGAGGCCGCGTTGGGCGCGGCAGCGCGCAGTCCTACTGCGTCCTCGTCTCCGGAAACCGCAATGAGCAGACCCGCAAGCGCCTCAAGGCCCTCTGCGCCACCACCGACGGCTTCAAAATTGCAGAAGAAGACCTCGCCCTGCGCGGCCCCGGCGATTTTCTGGGAAGCCGCCAGCATGGCCTGCCGCTTTTCAAGGTCGCCGATCTGCAGCTCGACATGCAGACGCTCCTGGAAGCCAAGCAGGCCGCGGGCGAAGAAATCCGCGACGCCGAAACGCTGGAAAGGCCGGAGTATGCCGCCCTTCGCGCGCGCGTGCATGCCCTGTTCCGGCAAAGCGATCTCGCTCTCAATTAAACTCCCGACTATATTTCCGCGTCCCGGACTGTCCATGCACAATCCGGGGCGCTTTTGCATATCCTAAGCCGTAATCTTTTTGAAAGCGAGGGTGTTTCATGGCGGTCAGGCGGTATTTTCTCGGCGCGAACACAGGAAAGGGCTTCGTTTCTCTCTACGAGGAGTTCTGCAAGCCGGAAAGCGGAAACTTCCTATACGTCATCAAAGGCGGCCCCGGCTGCGGCAAGTCGAGCTTCATGAAAACAATCGGTCAAGCGGCAGAGGACGCGGGGCTCGACGTGGAGTACGTGATCTGCTCGGGAGACCCGGATTCTCTCGATGGCGTTCTCATTCCCGCGTGGCACGTGGGTTACGCCGACGGCACGAGCCCGCACATTCTCGACGTCGCGCTCCCCGCGGCCTCGGGCGCATACTTAGACCTCGGGCAGTTCTACGATGTTGCGGCGCTTCGGCCAAAGCGCGAGGTGCTCGCCGATTTAACGGCAAAATACCGCGCGCAGTACGCCATCGCCTACAAGGCCCTTGCCGAGGCCAAGCGGCTGCATGACGACTTGGAAGCCATCTACAATCCGCATGTAAATTTTGACGGGGTTTACGCGCTGGCAAAGGAGCATATTTTACGCCTGCAAACGGAAAATTGACATTGTAAACGCAAGCGAAATGGTGTAGAATAGGCACGAACAGAACGAAACCAACAAAATAAAGCCTATATGGAGGATATACAAATGAAAAAACCGATCGTATTGGTGATTATGGACGGCGTTGGTCGCGGCGATGGCGGCCCCGGCGACGCGGTAAAGCAGGCGAACACGCCGAATCTTGATAAGCTGATGGCCTCGTGCCCCATGACGTGGCTCAAGGCGCACGGCACGGCCGTCGGCCTTCCCACCGACGACGACATGGGCAACTCCGAGGTCGGCCACAACGCACTCGGCTGCGGCCAAATCTACTCCCAGGGTGCAAAGCTCGTCGGCGAATCCATTGAGTCCGGCGCGCTGTACGAGTCGAAGACCTGGAAGGCGCTCATTTCCAACTGCAAGGAAAACGAGAAGGCGCTGCATTTCCTCGGTTTGCTTTCCGACGGCAACGTCCACTCCAACATCTCGCACCTCATCGCCATGCTCCAGAAGGCACGCGCAGAGGACGTAAAGCGCGTCTACTGCCACATTCTGCTCGATGGCCGCGATGTGCCCGCGACGAGCGCTCTGGAGTATGTCGACCAGCTCGAAACCGTCCTTGCCGAGCTTTCTGATTCTACGCATGAATACAAGATCGCTTCCGGCGGCGGCCGCATGGTCATCACGATGGACCGGTACGAAGCAAACTGGCCGATGGTCGAAAAGGGCTGGCGCACGCACGTGCAGGGCGAAGGCCGTCAGTTTGCCTCCGCCAAGGAAGCCATCGAGACCTACCGCGCCGAAAACCCCGGCATGATCGATCAGGACCTTCTGCCGTTCGTCGTCGCCCACGATGGCAAGCCCGTCGCGAAGATCGCAAACGGCGACAGCGTCATTCTCTTCAACTTCCGCGGCGACCGCGCGCAGGAGATTTCCCTCGCGTTCGACCGCAAGGAGTTCACGCACTTTGACCGCCCGGGTTATACCGGCGTTCACTTCGCAGGCATGCTGGAGTATGACGGCGACCTCAAAATCCCCGAGCACTATCTCGTCGAGCCGCCGGTTATCAAGAACACGCTCACCGAGGTTCTGTGCAAGGCGGGTGTGCATGAATACGCCATCTCCGAGACGCAGAAATACGGCCACGTGACCTACTTCTGGAACGGCAACCGCTCCGGCAAGGTCGACGAAAATCTCGAGGTCTACGAGGAGATCCCATCCGACGTCATCCCGTTCGAAAAGGCCCCGGCGATGAAGTCTGTCGAAATTACCAACCACCTGATTGCCGCGATGGAGTCCCACAAATTCGAGTTCCTGCGCTGCAACTACCCGAACGGCGACATGGTCGGCCACACAGGCGTGATTCCGGCGGTCATCACTGCGATGGAAGCTGTCGACACCGCGCTCGGCCGTCTCATCGAGGCCGCTGACAAGTACGGCTATACGCTGCTCATCACCGCCGACCACGGCAACGCCGACCAGATGACCGAGACCAAGAAGGGCAAGACTTCCATCCGCACCGCCCATTCTCTGAATCCAGTTCCCTTCATCATCTACGACAAGGATAACCATTTCCAGATCAAGGACGGCCACTACGGCCTTTCGAACGTCGCGCCTACCATCGTGACCATGATGGGTCTGACCGCGCCCGACTGCTGGCAGGCCAGCATGATCTGAGCGATCCCCATCCGTTTTTTGAACACGCAGCGCCCCGGAAATCGGTTGGTTTCTGGGGCGCGTTTTCCTCCCGGTTCGATTTGCATTATCTGTGAAAATCTGATATAATAATTTGGATTTTGACCGGAAAGGAGCGTATGCTTTGCATCTTTCAAAAAAACAGCTGATTATCCTCGGCGCGATCGCCGTTTTATTTCTCGGTTTCTTGATTTTCCTCGGCAGCTGCAACAAGCGCCTTGCCGTACCCGAAAGGCCGCAGCAGGCAGAGGCCACGCCCGCGCAGGAAGAAACGCCCGCGCAGGACGATACGCCGTCCATCCCGGACCCGATCGTTACGACGAGAAGCATCTCGACAGCCATGGGCGATATTTCCGTCACGGAAAGCACCTCGTATGACGAAACGCTCACCTGGTCCCGCCGGGAATACCTGAGCTTCGACAAAAGCCGCATTCAGGCCTGCCGCGTGAAGGGCGCGACTCGTCAGGCGGCGCTTTTCACCTTCCAGTACCAGCCCATTGACGCAACCATCCACTATTTTGATACCGACGCGAACGCATGGGTTTCCGAGCCGCTCGCCCCCGGCGCGTACCGGGCGAGTCTGGTCGCGATTGAGTTTTCCTCCGGCGCAAGTCTGTTTTCTTATCTCCCGAAGACGTATAATCAGAAAGAAAATGGCGTGCTCGAGCATGTGCCTGACTTGGACGGATACCTTCTTGTCACACGCACAGAGGCCGGCTGGCAGCTGAAGCTCGTCAGCAGCGAGCTGCGCGAAGGGCAGGTCTGTGACGGCTTTGTCATGAGCGCGGCGTGGCCGCTTCTCGACTGGTCGGAAAACCAGAACTGCGCCACCGTCTGGAACGCGTACACTGCGAACGGCGTTGCCAAATGGTGCTTTGATGGCTATTACCGCTTCACACCGTCAAATTATGTCCCAACCGGAGAAAACTATTATTACCGCTGCGTCGCGTCCTATCTCATCCGCCTCATGGCAGAGCAGATTGGCCTCAGCGATGCTGCGCCGAGCCTGAGCATCTGCATGCTGGACGTTCTTGTTCAGGAGCAGAATGCCTACGGCTTCTGGCCCACGCAGCCCGAAAGCGAGTGGCTCTCCGGCGATTTCCAGATCGCCGACGGCTTTTACGACACGCGCTTCAACACCGACCTCATCGAAATTTTCGTCCGCGCGAATAATGATCTTGGCGGCGGGCTGTATCTTGATACCGTAAAGCGCTACGCCGCATTCTATCAGGCACTGGCTGAGGCGAACCACGCCGAGACCGAAAACGGCGGCTGGCTCGTCGCCGACTACTGGCACCCGCAGCTGCACGACCTGACGCACACGTCGCTCAATCATCTTGCCGCCGAATGTCTGGCTGCCTACCATCTGGCAGACCTTCTGCAAGACGAGAGCCTGCGCGAAACGGCGGACAAGCTGCTGCTCGCCATCGAGGACACGGGCTCCAACTGGATCAAGCCCACATGGGACCTCTATTACAGCATCCAGCCCGACGGCACATATGACGGTACGGACTATCCGAGTCTGACGTATAACGATCTGTTTAACCTTCAGGCATATATTACAGAAAAGACCGGCGAGCAGAACCAGACCATTTATAACCTTATGTACCACAAGCTCTACTGGATGTGGGCCAACAACGTCACTGATTACAAGCGCTGAGCTTTTTTCCCTTGTGCTTTGCCTTAAAATCGGTTACAATTAAGATAGATTGACCGCCTCTTTTTGAGCTTGGCGTGTCAAAACCTCGTAGAGTTTCGCGTCCGCAGACGCGAAATAAAATGGAAATCCATGTTATCCGGCGGCTTTGCCGACCGGAAACATACTTATCGCCTCGCAAGTGTGGAATTTTGCCCCTATGGGGCAAAATTATGCGCGCAGTCGAGGCGCAATCCCCCATTCAAAAAAGCGCCAGCTTTTTTGAATATCTTAGAATCTAAGGAGGGTTCTTATGATCCGGCTGAAAACGGAGGAAGGCACCATTGCCGTTGACAATGCGGTCTATACGAATATTGCGGGCTACGCTGCGACAAACTGCTTCGGCGTGAAGGGTATGGCTGTGCGCTCGATGACGGACGGTCTTGTCCATCTGCTGCGCAAGGAGGCCATGGGCAAGGGCGTGCGCGTCACGTTCCAGAGCGACAATTCCATCGCCATCGACCTGCATATTATGGTGGACAAGGGCGTAAACATCCGCGCCATTTCTGCGTCCATCATCAAGGAAGTCCGCTATTTCGTCACAAAGTCCACCGGCACGGAGGTCAGTGCCGTCAACGTCTTTGTTGACTCGATCACGATTGACTAAGCGCGCGTGCGCAACCGGAGGTGTAATTGACTTTGAGACATTCCATGGACGGCGCGGCCTTTGGCCGGATGATCGTATCTGCAAGCGCCGCAATTGAGCTAAAAAAGCAGAAAATCAACGAGCTGAACGTTTTCCCTGTGCCGGACGGCGACACAGGAACGAATATGAGCATGACGCTGGCGGCCGCTGCGCAAGATTTAAAAAAGCGCAGCCCGGATTCTTTGACGAAGGCCGCCGATATGACTGCATCGGCGCTTTTGCGCGGCGCGCGCGGAAACTCGGGCGTCATTTTATCGCTTCTGTTCCGGGGCTTTTCCAAGTCCCTCAAGGGAAAACTGGAAGCAAGCGGCAAGGACTTTGCGGATGCTTTGACCGCAGGCGTGGAGGCCGCCTATAAGGCTGTCATGAAGCCCGCGGAGGGAACGATCCTGACCGTCTCCCGCCTGACTGCGGACGCTGCCAGAGAGCTCGCCGCGCAGGATGCAAATCTCGAGAGCGTACTGGCAGGCTCCATTGAGACCGCGAAGGTCGCGCTTGAGAATACCGTCAACCAGAACCCGGTCCTCAAAAAGGCCGGCGTGGTGGACGCAGGCGGCATGGGCTTTCTTGTGATCCTGGAGGGCATGCTGTCGAGCCTTCAGGGAAACGACATTGCCCCGCAGGATGCCTCCGGCGAGACCAAAGAGCAGGCGGACTTCGCAGACTTTGCGACCGAGGACATTACCTTTGCCTACGATACCGTTTACATTGTCCGCAAGAAAGACGAGAACGTTTCTCTTGAGCCGCTTCGCGTGTATCTTGACTCCATCGGCGACAGCCTTGTCATCGGCGAGGACGACGAGGCGTTCAAGGTACACGTCCACACGAATATTCCGTGGGACGCCTTGGCAGAATCCCAGAAATACGGCACTTTGGAGCTTGCCAAAATCGAAAATATGCGGATGCAGCACGACGATCTGGCAGAAGGCCGCAAGGCCCGTTCGACGGACGACTTGGAAGCCATTGAGCAGGAGCTCGAGTCCGGGGAAGCTGCCGCTGCGCAGCCTGCCGCGCCCGAAAAGCCGTTTGGCTTTGTCGCCGTGTGCGCGGGTGCGGGTCTGGCGGGCGTGTTCCGCGATCTGGGGGCCGACGGCATCATCGAAGGCGGACAGACCATGAACCCCTCGACCGAGGATATTTTAAAGGCCATCGAGCAGACCCCCGCCGAGGTCGTGTTCGTCCTTCCCAACAACAAGAACATCATCATGGCTGCGCAGGCCGCGAGCGAGCTTGCTACGCGCGAGGTCGTCGTCGTTCCCACCAAGACCGTCCCGCAGGGCATCACGGCGATGCTGAGCTTCGACGAGACGCAGTCTGCGAGCGAGAACGCAGAGCTCATGACGGAGAGCCTTTCCGGCGTGACCACGATGCAGATTACATACGCCGCGCGCAACTCCGACTTTGAGGGGCGCGATATCCACGAGGGCGAATACCTCGCGCTCTACAACGGCGCGCTTCTCGGAAACAGCCCGGACCTTGATTCCCTTCTCGCCGCGATGGCCGAAAAGGCAGCGGGCGAAGGAAAGGAATTCGTCAACATCTTCTACGGCGCGGATACCACCGCCGAGCAGGCCGCGCACGCTTCCGAAATCTTCACAAAAGCCCTTCCCTCTGCCGAAGTCAATGTCCTCTCTGGCGGCCAGCCCATCTACTATTACCTGATTTCCGCCGAATAACCGAACAAGTACAAAACCGTTGCGCCGTTTTCCGCGCGTTTCCGATTTTTCGTACGTCCCCGGTATTTTCGTACATTTTCCGGTAATGCGTAGGGGCGGACGACTCTGTCCGCCCAAGGGAAGTTACGAATTCGCCGCAGATTTTCGCATTTCGGTTGTGCAATTCGCAGGGCGGAAAGCCGCGTCCGCCCCTACGGTTCTTTGGACATCCCTTGGGAAGTTTGTAGGAGTCGATGCCCACATCGACCCGGCGGTAAAAACCGTTTTCACGAAAATCCAATGCGAATTCGATGGTGCCCCACGGGGCGATGTGGGCATCGCCCCCTACGCGTTCCTTGGTAAATCAAACAAGCATAAAAATCCCGATGCAGTTCATCTTCGCTGCATCGGGATTTTCTTTCAAGACCGGGGGATCTCAATCTATGCAAGCCGCCTCTCGGCGGGAACTGGCTTTAGTTGCCGAAGCCGGGGATCTGGAAGTATTCGAACGGATTGACGTTGCCATAGCCATAGCTGTAGCCGTTGGAGCCATTCGAGCCGCTCGAACCGTTGGAGCCGCTGCCGGAGCCAGACTGGCCGTTCTGCGATTGCTGCTGGTCCTGCGCAGCCTGCTGCTGCGAGGCGACCTCTTCGTCGGTCGGGCGTTCGTCAAGCGTGATCGTCGCGTCTACCTCAGCACCACCGCGGAAGACCTTGATCGTCGCCGTGTCGCCCGAATGGCACTTGTTGAGCGCCGCGACAAGGTCGGTGTACGAGGAAATTTCCGCGCCGTTGAAGCCGATGATGATATCGCCCTGCTGCAGGCCCGCCTTTTCCGCGCAGCCGCCCGCTTCCACGCTCTGGATCATCGGGCCGCTCGGAAGGCCGTAGGTCGCAGCTGTCGTGCTGTCAAGGTCCTTGACCGTCACGCCGAGATATGCTCTGCCGGTCACATGGCCGTACTGCTGCAAATCGTAAACCACGCGCAGCGCGTCGTTGATCGGAATGGCAAAGCTGATGCCCTCGATGCTCGCGCCGGAGGAGGTGGAGCCGGAATATTTCGCGCTCGTGATGCCGATGACGTTGCCGTTCATGTCAAACAGCGCGCCGCCGGAGTTGCCGGAGTTGATAGCCACATCCGTCTGGAGCATGTTGATGGGCTTGCCGTCGGTGTTGATCTCGCGGTCAAGCGCGCTCACAACACCAGCTGTCATCGTAAACGTCAGCTCACCAAGCGGATTGCCGATGGCGATGACCTCTTCGCCGACCTCAATCTGGTCAGAGTCGCCGATGGTCACAGCCTGAAGGCCGGTTGCGTCGATTTTCAGAAGCGCCACATCGTTCATTTCGTCCGTACCGATGACTTCTGCGTCGTATTCGTCGCCGTTATAGAGCTTGACGGTGACGCTCGTCGCGCCTTCGACAACGTGGTTATTTGTCACGACGTAGCCGTCGCTCGTCAGGATGAAGCCGCTGCCGCTGGCGGAGGCCGATGCGACCTGACCCCAGACGTTGGTGGTGATCTGCGTCGCAATGCCGACCGTGGCGTTTACGTTCATCGCGTAAACCTCTTTCGGTGTCAGGCTCTTGCCGGTGTCATTGCTCGAAAGGCTCTTCGGGAGCGCCGACTTTTCAAGGCTGTAGCTGCTGTTTTCCGTCGCGGTGTCCTGCGAGTCATCCTGCGCGGGCTCGACGGTCTGCGCACTCATCGTTTCCTTCGCCTTGGCGTTTGCCTCTTCGTTTTTGCGGCTGATGTTATTGATGACGGTGGTCAGCGCCGAGCCGCCGATCGAAGCTACCAGCGCAACCGCAACAAGAAGCGCGACCATGCGCCCGCCGACGCCGTTCTTCTTTTTGGGGTTCTTGTGTTCGTTCTGATTGTAGTTCGGGTCGTAGGATGTCTGATGGTATCCTTGCGCGCCGCTCGACTCGTCCGAGGGCTCAAAAGAATAGCTCATTCTTTCGTTTTCATGTTCCATCATAATGATCTGCTCCTTTATCCCAAATCGCATTGGTTTGACCTCTGCGGTTTGTTTATCTTTTGTATGCTACAATCCTACTTTGGAATTATGACCAGATTATGACGATTCAAAAAACGATGTTTAAACATTCTCCGTCCAGATCATGAACATAGCGTCCCCAAACGTTTTCCGGTTTATTCCGCCGCCCGCTTCTTGTAAGGATCGAGGAACGGCGCGGGATTCTTTTTATAGGTCGCAAGGCTCACGAGTACCAGAGCAAGCAGGCACGCAATCGCGCCCGGCACCGTCGCGCCGATGCCGAACGGCAGCCCGATGAGCTTCCAGAGGATCGTCACCGAGAAGCCCGCCGCCATGCCGGAGAGAATACCGGCCTTCGTCGCCTTCTTCCAGTAAAGCGCCGCAAACGCCGGAAGACCGGCTGCCGCCGCATAGAAGCTCCAGGCAAACATCAGAATGTTATACGCGTTTTTGATATAGAGCGCAATGATCAGCGCGCCCAGCGGCAGCACGACCGCGAACACACGCGTGAGCAGAAGCTCTTTTTTCTCCGAAATGCCAGGCTTGAAGGTCTTGTAGATATCGTGGACGCAGGTCTGCACGGAGACGATCAGATAGCTGTCTGCTGTGGACATGATAACCGACAAAATGCCGGCCAATGCTAACCCCGTGAGTCCTACCGGGAGAATTTCGATCGCCAGCGCCGGGACGACCGCATCCGTCGAGCCGTAAGCGATGATTTTTTCCGCCGGAACGAGCTGGTGCGCGACCACGCCCATGAACCAGACGAGGGGAATCGTCAGCCCGTAGACAAGCGTTCCGAGGAAGAGGCCCTCTTTTGCCGCCTTCTGGCTCTTGGCCGCAAATGCGCGCTGCCACATTTCCGCGCCCGCGAGCGTGAAGACGAAGTACGTGATGATATCTCCCACGATGCTGCCGTCCAGGTACGGTGTCGAGAGCTCGGGGGCCAGATTTTGCAGGAAATTTCCCATGCCGCCGAGCTTTGCAAGCGACGACGCGGGGATGAGGATGTAGACGAAGAGGATCAGCATCACGAACTGGAACACGTCCGTGTAGATGACGCCGAAAAGGCCGGACGTCGCCGTATAGATGATGAACACCAGGCACGCGATGATTGCGCCCGCTTCATAGGAAATGCCGATCTCGTTTCCGAGCATGTTGATGATGGTCGCCGTTGCCGTGACCTGAGACGCAACCGTTCCCATCATCGTAAAGGCGATGAGCGCGCCGAGCATGACCTTGGCGCTTTTTCCGAAGCGCTGCTCAAAAAGGTCGGGAATGGACGTGACATTGAACGTCGTACCGACAGCGGAAATTCTTCCCGCAAAGCCAGAGAAGATAAACATGCCAAGAAGATACGGCAGCGCCGTCATGATGGCCTTGAAGCCACTCGAGTACGCGACGCCCGCGCGCCCCATGAGGCCGCTTCCGCCGATGATCGTCGCGCAGACCGTCGCCATCAGGACAAGCGGCCCGAACGAGCGCCCGCCGAGATAATAGTCGTCCATGTTCCGCACCTTGCGGACGACGACAAGGCCAATGAGCACCATCGCGATGAGGTAAGCCGCGATGATGAGAAGGTCGATGGTGTGAATCTGATTATGTACCATGTAAAATCCCCTTTCTTTGCGTGTCGGATGGTATCGGTAAACACGCATCCTTCGTTCCGGCGCTGTCCGCCGGATGCTGCGTTAGCCTTCGGAGAGAAACTGCACAACGCGCCTGCGCGCGGCCAGATCTCCCACGAAGATCACAAGGTCTCCGCGCCGCAGGGCTGTATCCGGCCCCGGAGATACGATCTCCTCTCCGCTTCTGCGGATGGCGACGACTGTTGCGCCCGTCGCGCGCCAGAATTTGAGCTCGCCAAGGCTCCTTCCCGCGCCGTCCCAGTCCTCCGGGACACGGACGCAGTAATTGGGAAGGCTCTGCGCCGCCTGCGCGGGGAGGATCATCTCATCTAAAATGCTCCCGCAGAGCTCCTGCAATTCCCGGCCCAGGGCCTGCTGCTGCTCGAGAAGCTGTCGGAGCCTATGCTTTTTCCCGATGAGGCCGCCGCCGTCTTTAAATCCCGCGAGGCACTGCCGCGCCAGCTCGGCCGACAGCACATATACCCCGCTCTGCTCGCGGACAATGACCACCGCCCGGTCCTGCAAGACCTGCACGGCCTTGCGGATGGTCTCCGGTGAGACGTTATATTCGCTCGAAAGCTTCGACCGGCCGGAAAGCTTCTCGCCTTCCATCAGTTCCCCGTCTGCGATGCGCTGGGCGATGGAGCGCGCAATGCGCATATATTGCGGGAGTGCGTCATTTTCCATGGTAACCCCTCCTATTGTCCGGTTTCGGAAGAACTGGCCCTCCGAACCGCTGTATTCATTCGTATACTGCATATTATATCAACTGACAACTTATTTTTCAAGTTAAGTTTGCAGTTAAGAAACCGTAAAATTTCAAACAGGAATTGCGTTTTCAGATGCAAAAAAGGACTTCCCGTCTCGAGAAGTCCCATTTTTCGCGGTATTCGGTTATCACGCCTCCACGGCTTCCTCAGGAAGCTCCACCAAGATGGCCTCGTGGTGGACGGCGGGGAGGATTTTCTCCATCAAATCCTTCGTTGCGATCGCCAGCGTCGAGGAGTTGATGACGGGGTGGCAACCGAAGCGTTCGTCCTCCAGAACCGGCTTGTCGATCACAAGCTGCACGGCATTTTCCTTGTCGTTCATAAGTCCCAGCACACTCACGGAACCCGGCGTGATGTTCAGCAGCCGCAGCATATCCTCCGGCGAGGCAAACGACAGCCGCGCCACGCCGAGCTGTTTCGACAGGTCCTTCGTCTTGAAGACCTTCTCGCCCGGCATCATGAGAAGATAAAAGTTCGTCTTCTGCCGGTTGCAGAGAAAGAGGTTCTTGCAGATTTTCTCGCCCAGCACCTGTTCGACCGCCTCGCAGGCCTCGATGGTGTCGGCGAAGTCGTGGTCGACTCTCGTGTAGGAAACGCCGAGGCCGTCTAATAAATCATAGCATGCGACTTCTTTAGAGAGCCGCCCTTCAACGTCCTCCGGTCGGCCGGTATATAATACGTTTTTCATGCTCTTACCCCACTCGGATATAAAGATTTGATACGGCCACCGCCTGCTGATACGGATTGCAGCAGGCGTTGACCGTCTCGCAGACCCCTGCCGCGTCCAGCACGTAGTAAGACCCGCCCGCGATGTAGCTGGCTTCGCCCGGAAGCGTCCGGGTGTCAATTTCGCCCCGGCTGCAAAGAACCGCACTCTCGCACAGCCACACAAGCTCCCGCGCCGTGAGGTCCGTCTTCGACGCGCTTAGCACAAGTTTGAACGCCGCCGGCAGATGGATGAGCCCCTTGAAGCTTGTCCACTGCTGTAAAGCCGCCGACAAAAACGCCCGCTGCGTCTCGACTCTTCCCAAGTCCTGCGTCGCGTAGCCCGAGCGGAAGCGCACAACCTGCATGGCCTGCGCGCCATCCAGGTGCTGCTCACCCGCAGAAAGATTAATGCTGAGGCCCTGACTCGGGTCTTCATAGTGCATGTCGACCGGGACGTTAAACGTAACGCCGCCCATCGTGTCGACCAGCTGTTCAAAAACGGACAGATCGACCAGCACGTACCCGTCCGGCCGGAAGCCGATAATTTCCTCGACGCGCAGCAGAAGCTGCTCCATGCCTGCCTCGCCGCCGGAGGCCCAGCCATAAGCCGAGTTGATCTTCGGCACGGAATATTCGCAGTAGATGAGCGTGTCGCGCGGAATGGAGACAAGGCTCATCTTCCCCGTCGCGCGGTTCACGGAAAAGAGCATCATCGTATCTGTCCGGTATCCGCCCTCGTCGGCGCCCGCAATGAGGATCGTCGCGCACCCGGCCTTGCGCTCTCCGAGGCCCGTCTCGGCTTCGGGCTGCTTTGCCACAAAGAAGTGCACGCTTCCAAGCGCGATGGCCAGAACCAGGACCAGCGCCAGAACAACTTTCAAAAGCCCATGGCCGCGCCGCTTTTTGGGAGGCTTGGCTTCCGTCTGCTGCTCACGCTGCCGGAGATACTCCCGGTGCTCTTCCGTCTCGGGCTCCACGCCCTGCTCATAGAGCCACTTGGCATATTCCTCGTCGGATTTGGGGGGATTTTTGACCTTTTCCGCCGTCTTGCGGCCGCGGCTCTCGAGTCTTCGCATCACGCGTTCCTCCTCCCGGTCGCGCGCGATGCGCTGGCGGTCCCTTGCCTCGCGCTCGGCCTCGCGCACCCGGTCATACTCCGCCCGACGCGCGACTTGATAGGCGCTTTTGGACTGCTCATAGGCCGTCGGCGGAGTGTAAATGCCCTCGTCCGGGAAGCCTGCCGCATCGTCATAGAACTTTTCAAAGTCGATGTTCACATCGTCCGCCGTCATGGGAGCACTTGGCTCCTGCGGCGTGTCCGGCGCGTCGGATTCGTCCGGGCATTCGTCCTCTTCCGGCTCCTCGCCCAAAAGTCCCTTAACCTCGCTGAGCAGGTCGTCGAGCTCGCGGTCGTGATGTTTCACGTCAAAGTCATCCATGCAGGTTTCTCCTTTCTCAGAAGCAGCCAAGCGCCGCCTTCTGCGAAATTCATACAAAATGACACTTTATTATATCAGATCTTTACCGTTTTGTAAACATCTGCTTTTATGGCGCGTATTTGGTTTGAATTTTCCCAGCAGGTATGGTATCATAGACATACTTTTGAGCCTTGGAGGATCAGATATGGCTGTCGATGTTTCGATTGTTCCCTGCAAAAGCTATGACGCGGAAGAATGCCGAACTGCGCTCACGCAGGCGCTCGCCCCGTTTGGTGGGCTCGACTGGGTCAAAGAGGGCATGCACATTGTCATCAAGGTCAACCTTGTCTCGGCCATGAAGCCTGAGCAGGCGGCCACGACGCACCCAATGCTTCTTTGCGAGCTGACGAAAATGCTGAGAGAACGCGGCGCAAGCGTCCTTCTCGGAGACAGCCCCGGCGGACTCTATACGGCCGCGCACCTGAACCACGTATATGACGTCAGCGGCATGCATGACTGCGAAGCCGTCGGTGCGGAGCTCAATCAGGACTTCTCGCAGAGCGACGCTTCGTTCCCGGAGGCCGTCTGCGCGAAAAAATTCACCTATACCGCCTATCTCGACAGAGCCGACGCGATCATCGACTTCTGCAAGCTCAAGACCCACGGCATGATGGGCATGACGAACGCCGTCAAAAACTACTTTGGTGTCATTCCCGGCACGATGAAGCCGGAATACCACTATAAATACCCGCAGATCTCCGACTTTTCGAACATGCTGATCGACCTCTCGACGTATTTTAAACCCCGCCTCTGCATCTGTGACGCCATCGTCGGCATGGAGGGAAACGGCCCCACGCAGGGCTCGCCTCGCGAAATCGGAGCGATTCTGGCCGCCGAATCTCCCTCGAAGCTCGACCTTCTCGCCGCCAAGCTCATTGGCCTCACGGCAGACGACGTCCCGACCCTGCAAGCCGCGCGCGTGCGCGGTCTCATTCCGGAAACTGCGGAGGAGCTCGAGATCGCGGGCGAGCCCGAGCGCTTCATCGTCCCGGATTTTAAGACCATGCCCGCCCAGTCGAGCGTCTTTTTCCACAAGGCCGGAACCGGCGCCATCGGAAAAGTCGTCGATAAGATCATGTTCCAGGCGCTGACTCCCTGTCCGAAGGTGAAGAAAAACGAATGCATCGGCTGCGGCAAGTGCGCGAACATCTGCCCCGCCAAGGCCATCCGGATGGAAAATAAGCTTCCCACGATCGACCGCAAGACCTGCATCCACTGCTTCTGCTGTCAGGAGTTCTGCCCCAAGGGCGCAATGGGCGTTTCCCGGCCGTTTATCGCCCGGCTTCTCAATCAATAAAACCTCGTAGCGTTTCGCCCCGCAGGGCAAAATAAAGTAGAAATCCATGTTATCCGGCGACTCCGCCGACCGGACAGGACAGCCGTTAGCGGTTTTACCGCTTACGGATGCCACGTGCCCCTTGCGGGTAAACATACCTGTCACCTCACACTTGCGCGCAGTCGAGGTGCAGTCCCACTGTCGAAAAAGCGTCAGCTTTTTTGACAGGTTAGATTGCCTTTTCAGGTCTTTTCCTGTATAATGGTGGCGCGTTAAACGCGCAGGTGTGAATACAATACGAAAGGATGAACAACCAATGAGCATTTCCTCTTCCGCTCCCTGGCTCAAATACTACGGCGACACGCCGCAGCATCTCAAATACCCGCAGAAAACCATCTACGAGATGGTAAAGTCCGCCGCCGACAAATACCCCAAGAACTACGCCTACGAGTTCATGGGCAAAAAGACGACGTACGCGGAATTCATGCAGAAGATTGACGCCGCCGCGAAAGCCTACATGGCGCTCGGCATCCAGAAGGGCGACCGCGTGACGATCTGCATGCCGAACTGCCCGCAGGCTGTCGACAGCTTCTACGCGCTCAACCGCATCGGCGCGGTGTCCAACATGATTCACCCCCTGTCCGCAGCGGGCGAGATCAAGTTCTATCTGAACTTCTCAAAGTCCAAAGCGATTTTGACCCTCGACCAGTTCTACGGCAAAATTGCCCCGATCATGCCGGAGCTTGATAACCCCGACACCAAACTCGTCATCGCAAAAGTTGAAGACGAGCTCTTCCCGCATCTGGCGCTTGGCTATGCGCTCACGGCCGGCCGGAAATATCCGCACCCCGAGCGCAAGGGCAATTACATCTGGTGGAAAGATTTCCTCCGCAAGGGCAAGAAGCTGAACGCTTTCCTTCCCAAAAACGCACAGAAGCCCGAAGACGGCGCTTCGATCCTCTACTCGGGCGGCACGACCGGCACGACGAAGGGCATTCTCCTTTCCAATATGAACTTCAACGCTCTGGGTCTTCAGACCATCGCGGCCTCCGGTTTTGCCCCCATCAACGGGCTCAAGATGCTCTCGGTCATGCCCGTGTTCCACGGCTTCGGCCTCGGCATCGGCATCCACACGGCGTTAATTGGCGGCGCGTGCTGCATCCTCGTTCCGAAGTTCAACGTCGCAACGTATGCAGACCTCCTCATCAAAAAGCAGCCCAACATCATCCCCGGCGTTCCGACGCTCTTTGAGGCGCTGCTGCGCGCGGATAAGCTGGAAAATGCGGACCTCAGCTGCCTCAAGGGCGTGTTCTGCGGCGGCGACAGCCTGTCCATTGAGCTCAAAAAGAAGGTCGACGAGTTCCTCAAGGCGCACAACGCGTCCGTGCAGATCCGGCAGGGCTACGGCCTCACCGAGTGCGTCACGGCCAGCTGCCTGACCCCGAAGGACTATAACCGCGTGGGCTCCATCGGCGTTCCCTTCCCCGATACGTATTACAAGATTGTCAAGCCCGGCACGACCGAAGAGTTAGATGCAAACTTCGAGGGCGAAATCTGCATCTCGGGCCCGTCCGTCATGCTGCGCTACGTCGATAATCCCGAAGAAACGGCCAACACGCTCCGCCGCCATGAGGACGGCCGCATCTGGCTCCACACGGGCGATCTCGGCAAGATGGACGAGGACGGCTTCGTCTTCTTCTCGCAGCGCATGAAGCGCATGATCATCACCTCCGGCTACAACGTCTATCCCGGCCAGCTGGAAAACATCATCGACGGCTATGAGAAGGTGCTTCTGTCCTGCGTCATCGGCGTCAAAGACCCGTATAAGGTCCAGAAGGTCAAGGCCTTCGTCGTGCTCCGTCCGGGCTATGAAGCGAACGACGAAACGAAAAAAGAGCTTCTCGACTACTGCCGCCAGCACATCGCGAAATACGCCATGCCGTATGACATTGAGTTCCGCGACGAGCTTCCCAAGACGCTCGTCGGCAAGGTCGCCTACCGTATCCTCGAAGAGGAAGAGGCCGACCGCCAGGCTACGCAGGAAGCTGTGCAGGCCGCGCAGGAAGCGTCTGAAAACAAGTAACGCAGCATCCAACAACGTGCGGGCCTTCGGGCTCGCACCTGTTCTATGGGAGGAATCTTCATGGCCAATTTTAAATCGCGCATATGGGAGCTGGACGCGCTGCGCGGCGTGTGCATTGCGTGCGTGATCGTCGTGCATTTTCTCTTTGACCTGTCGTTTTTCGGTGGGCTCGATCTGACGCTCCCGGCGTGGTACGTCTTCCTTCAGGAATACGGCGGAGCGATTTTCGTGGTCCTTTCGGGTGTCTGTGTAACGCTGGGATCCAAAAGCGTCCGGCGGGGTCTGATCGTCTTCGCGTGCGGGATGCTCATTACCGCCGTGACCTACGGCATGTACCGGCTCGGGATGTCCGGCGCGGACGTGGTCGTGAAATTTGGCGTTCTGCATCTTCTTGGCGTGTGTATGCTCGTCTATCCCGCGTTCAAAAAGCTCCCGCCAGCCGCGCTCGCGCTCCTCGGACTTGCCATTGCCATTACGGGCTACGCCATCCGGGGCATCATCGTCCCGCAGCGCTGGCTCTTCCCGCTGGGGCTCACTTACGAGGGCTTCACATCAAGCGACTACTTCCCCCTCTTCCCGCAGCTGGGCTACTTTTTAATTGGCGCTGCCATCGGCAAAACGGCCTACCGCGAAAAGCGGACGCTTCTTCCCGGCGCGTTTCAGAAAACCGGCATTGCCCGCTTTTTCTGCTGGTGCGGTCGGCAGTCACTGTTCATTTACCTCTTGCATCAGCCGATCGTCTACGGCCTTCTCGAGCTCGTTCTCCTGCTGCGCGGATGACCCGGCATAAAAAATAGCTTCCCGCACCGTACCACAAACGCGTGGTTTTGCGTGCGAGAAGCTTTTTTCTGTTTTTCGTAGTTCGTCTATACCGCCCAGTGCTGCGCGCCGGTCAGCTCGTCTAAAATCAGCGCCCCCACTGTCACCGCGTCCTCAATTGTCAGATAGCTTGGCGCGCTCTCATCGACCAGAAGCCTTCCCGACGCGGGGAACTCCTCGTCCGCGAACCAGACCTTGAGCCATACCGGATACCTCGGCGCAAAGTCAAAGCGCGCGCAAAAATCCGCGTTGGACGGCAGCAGTTCCGCGCCCAATGTTTCGCACCGCCGCGCCAGTTCCTCCCGCGGCAGCACGCCCAGATCGCGCCTGACGATCAGCTCCGTGTTCCGGTCCAGTCCGCCGCCGCGGACGAGCCCGTCCTTGTATTGGGAAAATGTGATTGTTCTGCCGCTCAGGGGCGTTCCGTCTGCGAGGTCGAGATAATGCAGCAGCGTCAGCGTGTGCCACTTGGATACAGGCGGCGTGATTTTGCCGGCCGGCCATTGAATCTCGACACGCCTTCCAAGCGTCCGCACCCAAAACACGCCGTTTTCATACCGCACACCGGCCTTCTCAGAAATCTCTTCCGGCACATGCCGCAAAAGCCGCGACCGTGCGGCCTCCAGCATAAGTTCAAACTGCCGGTTTTCCATTATTTGCTCTTCTTGCTTTCCGCCAGAACCTTCCAGTAGTCCTCATAGTTCGCCTGCAGCAGCTCTGGCGTGTTGAGCCCATAGGGACACTTGGACATACACTGCCCGCAGTGCAGGCAGTTTTCGATCTGGTGCATCTTCTGCTGCCACTCTTCGGTCAGCCATTCAGCCGCGGGCGCTCTTCGGACCATAAGGGAAATGCGCGCGCACTGATTGATCTCGATTCCCGCCGGACACGGCATGCAGTATCCGCAGCCCCGGCAGAACCCGCCGCGCAGCTCCTTGCGGTCCTGCTCAATTCTCGCCCTGCGCTCGTCCGTAAGCTCCGCGCCCTCGCGGATGCACTGGAGGAACTGATCGAGCTCGCATTCGCGCTGTACGCCCCAGATGGGAACCACGCCCTCCTGCGTCTGCATCCATGCCGAGGCCGTCAGGCCGTCACGGATGAGGCCGCCCGCCATGCCCTTCATCGCGATGAAGCCCATTCCCGTCTCGCGGCACTTCTGCACAAGCTCCAGCTCCTGCGCGCCCGCCAGATAGCTGAACGGGAACTGAAGCGTCGCGTAGAGTCCGGAATCGATCGCCTCGTGCGCCACCGAAAGGCGATGATTGGAGAGTGAAATATAGCGGATCTTGCCCTGCTTTTTTGCCTCCAGCGCCGCGTCATACAGCCCGTCCTCTCCGCCGGGTCTTGGACAGAAGGATGGGTTGTGGAACTGGTAGATATCAATGTAATCGGTTTTCAGCATGCGAAGGCTTGTCTCCAGATCCTTCCACATTTCGCTTGATGTCTGTGCGGCCGTCTTTGTCGCAAGAACGACCTTATCGCGCATCCCGGAGAACGCCGCGCCGATCTTCTGCTCGCTGTCGGAATACGCGCGCGCCGTATCGTAAAAGTTGATGCCGCCGTCATACGCCTTGTGCAGCAGATACACGGCGTCCTGTTCGCTGATGCGCTGGATGGGCAGGCAGCCAAGGCCGTTTTTCTCAATGACAAGCCCCGTCTTGCCAAGCGTGATCTTGTTCATGGAAGTCTCCTCCTTTATTTATCTACATCCAGTATACTAAAAATGCCGGAAAAAGCAAAGTGTATTCTACTGTTTGGTTACATACCGCATAGACGCTTGCAGTGAAAATCTTTCTGTTTTCCTGGGGCGTAAGGGATTCAATGTCACTGTCATCAATCCGCTGCTGCTCAAAAAGCATCCATGTGCTGCCACTCTCAGAAAGACAAAAACAGGAAAAGCTGACACAAAAGGTATCGCGCTGTTCCTTGCTGCGGAAGGCTTCCAGCCCGATTTTCCTGTGTTTTACCACATTCAGGAGCTATCCACATGCAAGGGAGTACTCCCTTGGCTTCCTATTCCAGACCCGGCTGGGTCAGATCGCTGAGGGAAAATTCGTAGCGCATGGCGAGCGTCTGAAACAGGATGTGCATGACCCGCTCCGAGACCGCGCGGATATCCCGCCCCGCGATATACGCCAGCGTCTTCTCGATCTCCTCCTCCGGCACGCGGTAGGCGCGCAGGCTCATCGTCAGAAACAGCTGGATCTTCCGCTCGAGCGTCAGCGCTTCATCGCACGGCTGCGCCATATACGCGCGCATGATGCCCGCCGAGCCGAGCTCCATCGCGTAAAAATCGGCCGCCGTGAACCCCGGCTGGTACGCACCGAAAATCTGCTGGATCTCCTTGGCCGTCTCGCGGAAGATATACTCGGACGCTTCCTTCTGCGTATAGGCCTCAAGATAAATTTCCCGCAAATTCTCGTTGAGCTCTGTGAGCGTCATCTGAATGGCTGTCTCGACCGCGTAGACATAGATGGGCGGCAGCGTCTGCCCCGCCGTCTGGCGCGCCATGGCAAACTGGTTGCCGAACATGAACTCGACGAGCTCTGTCAGAACGCCGTCCTTGGCGCGGAAAATATTCTGAAACGTGCTGTTGGAAACGCCCGCCTCGTGGACGATCTGTGCGACCGTCGTCTTCTTGTACCCCTGCTCCAAAAAGAGCTTGACGCAGACTGTCAGAATGCGCTTTTTCGATGGCAGGCTCGCGCTTGTGATTGCGATAGGATCACTCCCCTTCCCCGGATTTCTTCGTGCTTGGCATGTATGCCAAGATTATATCAGACCGGGAAGAAAAAGGCAAGGGAGCAAAAAAATTTTACGCCGCTTGACAAACGCACCCATGCACGCTATATTAGTTAACGAACGTTCGTTAGTCGTCCTTAGGAGGCCGTATGAAGCAGGAAGACACAAAGCAAAAAATTTTGGACAAGGCGCTCGAGCTGTTCTCGAGCCGGGGCTACGATGCGGTCAGCGTCGGCGAAATTGCGCAGGCCGTCGGCATCAAGGCGCCGTCGCTTTACAACCATTTCCCGAGCAAGCAGGCGATTTTCGATGCGCTCGTGGAGTCCGTCGCCGCGCAGTACACACGCGACACCGATCAAATCTCCATCCACGTCCAGAACGCACCGCAGGATATCCCCGTTTTCACTGCGATTACCGAAGACGCGCTCTATGAAAAGGTCCGGCAAATTTTCGAGTATTCGCTCCACAACGAGACCATCCGCCGCTTCCGCCGCATGATGACCATCGAGCAGTTCCGCTCCCCAGAGCTCTCCCGGCTCTACACCGAGCGCTACATCACGCGTGTCGTGCGCTATCATGCCGGGCTTTTCGAAAGTCTCATTGCGGCGGGCGAAATCCGGCACGAAAATCCGCAGACGCTGGCGCTTTTGTATGTCTCACCAGTCATCACCCTCCTTGGCATCTGCGACCGCGAGCCCGAACAGGAGGCCGCGTGCTTAGAGAAGCTGCGCGCACACGTGGGCCTTTTCTTCCGCACCTTCAACCTGTCGGCAAGCGGCAATCCATCTCAAAAAGGAACACAAGCATGAAAAAACGAAACTTTACGCTTTTGTGGCTCGCGCTGAGCTTTCTTGCGGCGTTTGCGCTGTGGACGGTCCTGGTTCGCCTCGTCGATGTGCAGCCCATCGGGCCGGAAGGCTCCCGCATCGGCTTCGCCGCGATGAACGGCGCGTTCCACGATCTGACAGGCGTACACTGGACACTCTACACCATCACGGACTGGATGGGTCTTCTCCCGATTGCCATTGCGCTGGGCTTTGCCGTCCTGGGGCTTTCACAGCTCATCGAAAGAAAAAGCCTTTGCCGGGTCGACCGCAGCATTCTCATTCTCGGCGGATTTTATGTCGTCGTGCTGGCGGCATATCTGCTGTTTGAAACCGTCGTCATCAACTACCGCCCCGTGCTGGTGGACGGCAAGCTCGAGGCCTCTTATCCGTCGTCAACAACGATGCTCGCGCTGTGCATCCTTCCGACAGCCATGCTGCAGCTGCGCGGGCGCATCCGAAGCGCGGCTGTCCGCAAAACGGTGCTTTGCCTCCTCGCAGCCGTTACCGCCATACTCGTCGTCGGCCGCCTGATTTTGGGCGTGCACTGGCTGAGCGATATTCTTGGCGGCGTCTTCCTCAGCGCCGGACTCGTTCTGCTGTACGCGTTCATTTGCCCGGAGGACAGCCCATCCAACGCATAAGCAGCTTTTGCCGCGCATCCATTTCCGGCCCCCGCGCCGAATTTAAAATTAAAGGAGAACTTTTTGAACCTTACAATGTTATCACTGGAGCGTGTGGCCTGACCGGGAGGTCTGGCAAATCTGCTACACGCCATTCCTCCCGAAGCCCTGGTCCACATCTTCAGGAGGATTTTAAATGAACCGCGAAAACAAACGCAAAACCTTTGAAAAAGACTACTATAAAACCCACGCCTGCAGCGACACCTTCGTCTGCAAGGTCTGCGGCCGGACCGTCATCCCGGAAAACGCCGGCTCTGACCACCGGAACCATTGCCCCAATTGCCTCTCGAGCCTGCATGTCGATATTGACCCCGGCGACCGCGCGTCCGACTGCGGCGGGATCATGGAACCCGTGGCCGTCTGGGTGAGAAAGGGCATCCACCGCTGCAAACGCTGCGGCGTGCTCCACTCCAACCGCGTCGCGGCGGATGACAACCCCATGAAGCTCATGTCGATTGCCATGAAGCCCCTGTGCGAGCCGCCGTTCCCCATCGAGCGCATCGAAGAGCTGACGGCCTGTATGGCAGGCGACGGCAGGATACGGTAACAAAAGAGCGAGACTTCCACCTGCGGAAGCCTCGCTTTTCCTGTTATGTGCGGCTGTATCTGGCCACCTCTTTGGCAGGTCGGGCGCTTACTGCTTGCCGAGATACTTCCCGCACTCCCGCTCCAGCGCCTGCCAGACCGGATACTCCGCCCCCTGCGCGTCAAAAAAGCGCTTTAAGTCCCGGTTGAGCGCGTCCATTTCATCGACCGCATTCATCGCGTGGTCGGACGCGCAGAGTTTCCCGAGGCTCGTTGCACACATGAGCTTAAAAAAACGCAGGCAGGTCTTGCGGTATGCTGCGCCTTCAAACTCCGCATCCGCCTTCGGCAGAATCTCGTGTCCGGCGTCACGGATGGCGCGGTAGCCCTCGATGTTCGCGTCGATCAGGCGGCTTAAGTAGTCCGTATTCCCCTTGAGCTTTTTGAGCTCGCCGTCCGTTTTGTAGCACGCGAAGGCCGCCGGCATCACGAACGCCGCGTGGCAGAGCAGATAGTCCTCCATATTGGGCTCGTAGACCACCTTGTACTTTGTGCCGCCAAAAATCTCCCCGATGAGCGGCTCGTCGGCGCTTGCGCCCGGAATCTGGCCGATGGTGATCTTCTTGAGGTCGATCGAGCAGACCTTATCCTGCTCGCGGTGTCCCGCCGAAAGCGCGAAGGCAAACAGCACATTCTTATCCGGCAAAGCCTCGGAAAGCGCCCTTGCGCGCACATTGTTTCCCACAAAGACGAGATTCTTCGCCCGGCTTTCGCGCAGCGTGTCGAGAATCGAGTCCAGCTGCGTATAGCGCAGGACGACAAAGACCACGTCGTAGCTGTCCTCGGGCTTCAGCTCTGTCACGACCGGAACCCGGCTGACCGACACGCGGGGCGAAAATTTGTCCTTGATCCGAAGCCCGTTTTCCCGGATTTCCTCCGCCCATTTTCCCCGCGCAAGCAGCGTTACGTCCTTCCCGGCGCGGAAAAGATTTCTCGCCAAATTGCAGCCCAGAACGCCCGCGCCAAACACCAGAATCTTCATATTCAAATCTCCTGTCTCAAGCGATATGAAAGCTTGCTATACTTAGTTAGTTTTCTCTAACCAAACATAGCAAGCAGCATCTCAAAAGTCAAGCCGCCGGAGCATTTCATTGGCGTTTTTTCTTATGCGGACAACGGTGCTTGCCGCTTTGTCCTATCTTGTCCGGTTCTTGGGCTGCACCGGAACAAATTCCAGCTTGAGCCGCATTCCCATCCCCGCGGCCAAACGCTTGAGCGTGCGAAGCGACGGGTTTGCCGTTCCGCTTTCGAGCTTGCTGATATTCGTCTGGTGGATGCCGGTCGCATCGGCCAGCTGGTTCTGTGTCAGGTGCCGCTCCTCGCGCCCTTCGATGATGGCCCGGACGATTTGCTCCTCCGGCTCGAGCGAATCCCACTCGGCAGCAAACGCCGGCTCACGCATCTTTTTGGTAATGGTATGATCGAGACAAAGCATAACAGAATATCCTTCCTGCGCAACTTCGTGCGCGTGATCAGAATTTTGATGGCAGGCAGCCCCCGCTGCGCTTGGAGGAGGTGCCGGGCGTCCGGTAAGAGGGGGCGGACGCCCGGCCGGAGGAGATGGCGGATTGGGAACCGCCGTCAGAAAGAGGCAGGGATGATGCCTCATCCCATCTATACAGACGCAAGCGTCAGCTGACGCAGGATGCGCTGCAAACAAAAATCCGCACAGCCTGCATGGCCGCACGGAAACGAAGCCCTATTCCCAACAAAGAATAAGAACATATCCTTTCGGTCCCGGTCATGGCAGGACACCGGGCAGCTCTCGGAAGACCTGACTTATTCTGACCAACCAGACATCACAGTGACCGACTCGCGGGGCTTCTCACCCCATTCCACCTGCAAGCACGAGGCTTGCGCGAACTACCCGATATTTAATTGCTGTTATTATAGCACAAAATCGCACAAATACAAATATCATTTTCCTGTATATTATGTCGATTTTTACATAGCATCATCTGAAAATCGGAATAAGCTGTGAAAGCGCACAAGCTTTTCCGTCCGCGCGTCTGTCACGTGTCTGTTTCCGCTCTGCTCTCCACGCAGACGAACCGCTCCAGCAGATGCTCGCACTCCTCACAGCACCACTCTCCCTCCCCGCGCGCAAGACACCCCGCCCGGTCCTCGCAGCCTAAGCAAACCTCCGGCAGCGGCACTCGCTCTACATATTCCATAGCGACCTCCATATTTTAATTATATAGCTATATTTTAGCCTTAATAGTTTATTAAATCTTATCATACTTGTCTATACAATTCAAGTATATCAAACTTGTATGGGCGGTTAATTATGGACTACTACGCAATCGGTCAGCGCATCCGGAAGTTTCGCAAGGCGCAGAATCTCTCGCAGGAAGCGCTTGCCGAGCAGGTAAATATCTCCACGACGCACATGAGCCACATTGAGACCGGCAACACGAAGCTGAGTCTGCAGGTCTTTGCGGACCTGGCCGCCGCGCTTCATGTCAGCGCCGATGACCTGCTCTTTGACGCGCCGCCGTCCGTGAAGCCCGTCTGTGTGCGGGAAATCGCGGCGCTGCTCGATCAGGCCACGCCGGAGCAGACGCAGATTCTGACAGACATCGTCCGCGCCGCCAAGCAGGCCATGGACAAGTATCTCCCTTAACGCAGAAACCGATCTGCGTCAAAATACCGGCTTCCGCACAGGACGATGTGGACATCGTCCCCTACGCAGGCTTTGAAATTCTGTAAAAACAGGACGGTCCCGCCCGTGAAGTGACCCCAAAAAGTTAGACAATATTTTGAAGTAAAAATTATTCAAGCAGCCGAAAGGGCTTGTTGTCTGTGA
>ENA-USUG01001359-USUG01001359.1-human-gut-metagenome-genome-assembly--contig:-NODE-1359-length-41522-cov-46.928918_pt1 | contig 41522 bp, 30 predicted proteins | sample MGYA00250059_ERZ773394 | MGnify/ENA primary metagenome ERZ773394 (study PRJEB29103, sample SAMN06111957) | human gut metagenome | biome: human gut; feature: ankylosing spondylitis patient; material... | reverse complement strand
GAAGCAATCACTGAAAAGTGGCTTGAAACCTAGAAAAATCGGGTTCCCTCTTCCAAAAAGCCAGCTCGATTTCGAGTCGTTCTCGTTACGACCACTTCGATACATCTCCATATTCATAGCTTTATAATTATAGCAAAAAGCCGCCATTCCGTCAACACTTTCTGCCGGAGGAGCCCGCAGCGCCAAAGAGGCCCTCTGGTCTGGGATAAGCGGAAGCCGCTGCCTCCCTCTGCGGGGACGGACACCCTCTTTTTCGTCTCTGCTTTGGGGTATCTTTTCCATGCTGTGCTGTCGTTTCCAAGGGCCAGATTGTAAAATCGTGGAATCATCGTCTGGATTTTCACAAAATATTACTATTTTGCCGAAAGATTGTACAAACTCTGCCCCCCTCTGATGTGCTATACTAAAATCAACAACCGGCCTGTTTCCGGCATTTCTTCTGCCATACAGGCCGCCGAAACAAAGAAGAAAACCAGAAGGAGCAGTATCGATGAGAGAGATCATTTCCTTGAACGAAAACTGGACCCTGTCCTTCCCCAAGGGCGAGCGTCCCACCGAGCAGGTCACCCTGCCCCACACCTGGAACGCTGTGGACGGCATGGACGGCAACGGCAGCTATCTGCGCACCACCGGTGTCTACACCCGCACCTTTACCCAGCCCAAGCAGCCTCTGGCTGGCGGCCGCACCTACGTTGAGGTGCTGGCAGCTGCTCTGGCCGCAACCGTGAAGGTCAACGGCCAGGTGGCAACCACCCACGAGGGCGGCTTCTCCATCTTCCGTGCCGATGTCACCGACCTGTGCCACGAGGGCGACAACGAGCTGACCATCGAGGTCTCCAACGAGGACACCCCCTCCATGTACCCCGCTTCCGCCGACTTCACCTTCTACGGCGGTCTGTACCGCGGCGTGAACCTGATCAGCGTGCCCGGCACCCACTTTGACCTGGACTACTTCGGCGGCCCCGGCATCAAGGTCACCCCCAAGCCCACCGAGGACGGCGGTGCCACCTTTGAGATCGAGAGCTGGGTCACCAACGGCGAAGAGGCCTATACCGTGATGTACAGCATCGAGGACTGCTACGGCAACGAAGTTGCTTCCGGCGTGCGCCCCTGCGACAGCACCAAGGTCACCCTGTACGTTCCCGATGCCCAGCTGTGGAGCATGGACGAGCCCAACCTGTACACCGTGACCGCCCGCCTGCAGAAGAACAACGAGACCTTTGATGAGATCTACGCCAACGTGGGTGTCCGCAGCTATACTGTGACCCCGAACGACGGCTTCTCCATCAACGGCGTGCCCACCCCGCTGCGCGGCGTGGCTCGCCATCAGGATCGTCTGTACAAGGGCAACGCCCTGACCGCTGAGGATCACTACGAGGATGCCATGCTCATCAAGGAGCTGGGTGCCAACACCATCCGTCTGGCCCACTATCAGCACAGCCAGGACTTCTACGATGCATGTGACGAGCTGGGCTTCGCCGTCTGGGCTGAGATCCCCTTCATCAGCGTCTTTAAGAAGGACCCCTCCGCTCACCAGAACTGCCGTCACCAGATGACCGAACTGATCATCCAGAACTACAACCACCCCTCCATCATGTTCTGGGGCCTGTCCAACGAGATCCTCATCGGCGGCATCTGCCAGGAGCTGGTGGACAACCACCACGACCTGCAGAAGCTGGTGCGTGAGCTGGATCCCACCCGTCTCACCACCATTGCCCACGTCTCCAACACCCCTGTTGACGGCCCCATGCATCACATTACCGATGTAGAGAGCTACAACCACTACTTCGGCTGGTACGGCGGCAAGATGGAGCAGAACGGCCCCTGGCTGGACAAGTTCCACGCCGAGCACCCCGACATCTGCATCGGCATCTCCGAGTACGGCACCGAGGGCATCATCAACTGGCACAGCAACGATCCCCAGTGCAAGGACTACACCGAGGAGTATCAGGCACTGTACCACGAGCATCTGGCTCAGGTGTTCGAGGATCGTCCCTGGGTGTGGGCTACCCACTGCTGGAACATGTTCGACTTTGGCTGTGCTGCCCGCCACGAGGGCGGCGTTGCAGGCCGCAACAACAAGGGCCTGATGACCATTGACCGCAAGACCAAGAAGGACAGCTACTTTGTCTACCAGGCATACTGGTCCAAGCTGCCCATGGTCCACATCGCCGGCCGCCGCCATGCACAGCGCGCAGGCGAGACCACCGAGATCAAGGTCTACTCCAACCAGGACACCGTTGTGCTGTACGTCAACGGCAAGGAAGTCGGCCAGCAGACCGCGCACCGCGTGTTCAAGTTCAATGTTGCTCTGGAAGAGGGCTTCAACACCATCCTGGCCGTTGCCGGTGACGTGAAGGATTCCATCACGCTGGAAAAGGTCGAGAAGGAGCCTGATTGCTACACTCTGCCTGAGTTCAACGAGCGTCAGGAGGGCGTTGCCAACTGGTTCAAGCAGGTCGGCAGCCTGGATCTGAAGGCTCCGATGGAGTTCCCCGAGGGCTATTACAGCATCAAGGACAGCATGGAGGATCTCTCCAAGAACGAAGAGGCTCTGGCTCTCGCTACCAGGGCTGTCAAGCTGGCCACCAACTTTGACATCAAGCCCGGCGTTGGCATGTGGGATATGATGAAGCGCATGACCCCTGAGACTATGGCTAAGATGATCAACATGCCCGATGGCTTTATCGAGAGCCTAAACGCACAGCTGATCAAGATCAAGAAGTAAGTACTTCCTGCATCTGAACACCAAAAATGAACGAACCGCCCCGGCACTGCACAAAGCAGCCGCCGGGGCGGTTTTTATATGCGGCAAATGGCAAGATGAATCAGGCCGCCGAGATGGTCAATTTCAAGCCCAGCTGCTGGAAGATCTTCAGCAGGGTATCCAGATTGGGCATCGTCTTAAAGGATTCGATCCGTGCCACCGAGGATTGCGGAATGCCGCACCTCGCTGCCAGCTCCCGCTGGCTCAATCCCATCGCATTGCGCTGCTCTACCATTGCTTTCACGATTGCAGACATTGCTTCCGCTTCCCGGATATCCTTTGCAATTTCCGGGTCAGCAGCTGCCACATGCTCCTTATAATCGTTCCAGGTCCTCATATTCACTCACCCTTTCTTGCAAGCCAATCATCACGTTCCGCTTTTGCTCGTTCAATTTCACGCCGCGGCGTTTTTTGCGATTTCTTCCGAAGCCTTATGATAGCACATTTACTATCAGTCGTCAATCTATTTTCTCATCTCCCACACTCTCTTGCAAACCAAAAGGGCCCTGCGGCATTTGCAGGGCCCTTTCGGTTATGGGAGATCATGAAATATCAAAGCATCTTTACCATGCTGCCCCAGCCTGCGGCTCAGCGCTTTTTGCTGCGCTTCTTCTTGCGCGGGGCAGAACGGGCAGGGTTCTGGGTGGGAACAGAATCATTGGAGTGCTTCTGCTCCATCCGATATCTGGCGTAATTGGGAATCACGACCGCGATCACGATCAGCAGGATCCAGACCGGGATGCTGGGCTGCTCGTGGTTGGTGTTGAACAGAAACTGCATGACATTATCCATAGGGTGTTTTCCTTTCCGGCCCAGCAGGCCGCCAGAGGGCTTTTTACAGCCAGATGTTGCCGTCCTCGTCCGGTTTCATGGGCACGGCAATGATGAAGTCCACGATGGTCATAGCGGCAGAGAAACCACTCCAGAAGGTTGCCAGATACAGCAGGCCCAGCACCGGGCGCTTGGCATAGAACTGGTGGGCACCAAACGCACCCAGAATGCACAGGCGCATATATTTCTTGCGGCTGACACAGTGCTTTTCACGGTGTTCTTTCCAGTATAACAGGTGGTCGATGGTGTTCCAGATGATCCCATGATCCGGGTCCTTTACCCACTGTGTCTTTTCTTCCATTTACGATGTACCTCTTGTCTGAATTTTGTTCCAAAAGCAGAAAACCGCCCGCCGCAAGGGCGAGCGGTTTTCCTATTTGATTTTACAGGTTTCCGCAGAAAATTGCAAGTACCAATTAGGCGTTCTCAGCCATGGTCTTCATCTTGATCTGAGCGACCTCATCCTGGATCTCTTCCATCTTCTCCTTGGTCAGGGGATAGAACTTCATAGCGATCAGGTTGCAGACCAGGCCCAGCATGATCATGCCGTAAGCGCAGAAGACAACGCCGCCGCGCAGGCCCGGGGTAACAGGGTCACCCATAACGGGGTTGTGGTCGGTGTAGCCGCACATGCTGAACATGGCACCGGCGACCATGGGTGCGAAAGAGGAGACCAGCTTATCCACGAAGCTGAACAGGGTGCCCATCAGGCCGGGGACGTACTTGCCGGTACGGTAGACTTCGTAGTCGGCGCAGTCAGCGGTCATGGGGATAACGATGTTGCCGGAGATGCCCTGGAAACCAGCGGCGGTGATAGTCAGAACGAGGTAGAGGATCAGGAAGTAGCCCCAGTTCAGAGCGCCGGTAGCGGGGTTGGAGGTCATGGTGGTGGGATCACCGAGCAGCCACAGGGCTGCCAGTGCGCCGTTGATGACCAGACCACCCACAGAGCCGATCAGCATTGCCTTGCGCTGACCCAGACGGGTAGCAAAGAAGCTGATGAAGACGAAGCACACGATGGTGCTGGGGATGGTCACCAGACCGGTAACGTTACTCTGCAGCAGGTTGGAACCGGCGATGCAGGCGAACATGGCGACCATGACGGCGCTGGACTTTGCAGAAGAACCCAGCTTATCGGTAGATGCGGACAGAACCAGCATCTGGATGGCACGGTTGTTCTTCAGGGTATCCCAGTAGTCCTTGATGCCGACCTTGATGGGCTTGCCGGTGCCGAAGAATTCAGGACGATCCTTGGGAGTGATGGAGATCACAGCGACCAGGGTGAAGCAGGCGGACATGATGGCGGTTATCATCCACAGGGTGTGCATGAACTGAGTGGAAGCGTAGCCGCCCACATCGGTGTAGGAATCAGCAATACGGGGGATGATAACGCCCATAACAGCGAACAGCAGGGTGTTGAACACGCCGTCGAAGGAAGCGAACATGGGGCGCTGCTTGGGGTCATTGGTCATGCAGCTCTGTGCAGACTTGGTAACAACACACTGGCAGGTGTAGCCCAGGTAGTAGACCATCAGAACGACCACATAGAAGGGGAAGCGCACGCCCTGAGGCAGCTTGTGGGTGACATGGAAAGCGATGTAGCTGGTCACGCACAGGATGATGTTGCCGATCACGATGAACGGGCGGTTCTTGCCGAACTTGCTGTTGGTCTTATCGACCATGAAGCCGACGAACGGGTCAGTGACACCGTCCCAGATACGCATCATCATGGTCAGGGAAGAAGCGACCATCATGCCAACGCCGACCCAGCCCATCAGGTAGTAGGTGGCGAAGTTCATCATCATCAGGTACAGGTTGGTTGCGGTGTTGTTCAGTGCGTAGCCTGCGATACGCCACAGGGGAACGCGGTGGATGCCGTTGTGCTCATAGTCCTTATCATAGAACTTATCCGGCAGGCTTCTGATTTTTGCCATTTCATTCTCTCCTTTGTTCACACGGGAACATTCTCCGTTTTCTCCATGGGGCTTACAGCTGCCACTGCGTACCAGCCCGTCCGAAGCTTTATGTCTATATTATGAACGTTTTTTTATATATCTGTTAGTAATATTTTAAGGTAAAACAGGTCATTCTTACGATTATGGGGAAAATTTCACGAACGTGAAAAAATCTATTGTGCTTATTGCACAATCAATTGATATACTAGTATAGCACAACGCCAGTTAGCCGTCACTATGTTCCGCGCCGGAGAACGGGCCTGCAAACACCAGAAAGGGCCCACGGCAAATGCCGCAGGCCCTTTCTGGCGCTAGGAGGTAAATGAATGAATAGAGGAAGATGTCAGATCAGGATGTCGCCGTTCTCATCAGCCTGCATGGGCAGTGCAATGAGAAGGTCGGTCACGCAGAGGAAGAAGGGCACCACGCTCCAGAAGAACAGGGTGTAGAAGGCCGCCAGCGCATACCGCTTTTCATAGTAGCGGTGGCCGCCGCACCAGCCCAGAAACAGGCAGAGCAGAAGGTACTTCTTCTTGTTCACCTTGTGCCTTACGCGGTTCTTTTTCCAATCGTGATACTTACCAATGAGGCCCGGGCTCTTCTCCTTTTCGAGATCGATGCCGGCTTCCAGCTTGGCATCCTGCAGCGCCAGCTCCGCCTTGATAAAGTCATCCCGGGTCAGCTCCTCGCCGGTCTCCAGCTTGTGGAACACATCGTCCGTTACCTGCTGGCGGCTGCCGGTGCCGTAATAGCCGGTGCTCCAATCGTCCTTTTCCTCGTCGTAGTGCTCCACATCGCCCAGCAGCTCGCCGGTGGTGGGGGCCTTTTCCGGGGCCTCAGCGGCGGGGGCCGGGGTGATCTCAGGGGTCTGGTTCAGCTTGTTTTCTTCTGCCATAGTGGTATTCCTTCCGGGTCTCAGGGTATCAGAAAGTCCTGCGACAGAGGATGGCCCGCCGCAGGACATTTCCGGTTACGATGCAGGACAGCGGCGCTGTCCCGGATTCAAAATTTCCGCAGGGAGATGGTTGGCATTAAGCCTGCTTTGCAGCAGCCTCAGCCTTGATGCGGCCGATCTCAGCCTGGATCTCTGCCATCTTCTCCTTGGTCAGGGGATAGAAGTGCATGGCAACAACGTTGCACAGCCAGCCAACGATGGGCAGCAGGACGAAGCAGCCGATGGTTGCCCAGAAGATGCCGTCAGAGTACGGAGTCATGGTGTCGGGCAGAGCGTCCTTGAAGCCGGCCACGGAGTAGAACAGGGCCACCAGAGTGGCTGCCAGAGAGGAGATCAGCTTATCCACGAAGCTGAACAGGGTGCCCATCAGGCCGGGAACGTACTTACCGGTACGATAGACCTCGTAGTCAGCGCAGTCAGCGGTCATGGTGATAACGATGGAGGAGGACAGTGCCTGCACGCCGGACCATGCGATGACCAGCAGCACGAAGATCAAAGCGGTGGTGGTCCAGCCGGTGAACAGGGTGCCCCAGGTGTCAGGACGGATCAGGCGGAATGCGGGCAGAGAGAACTTGGAAGCATCGCCCTTGGGGTTGAAGAAGAACAGGAACAGGGTGATGGCGATGGAGCCGATGATGCCGCCCCAGGTACCCACCAGCATGGATGCCTTCTGGCCCATCTGACGAGCGATCTTGTTCATCAGCAGCAGAGAAATCAGGCAGATGGGGATAGAGGTGATCTGAGAGTAGCTGGAGAATGCGGCATAGTTGCCGAAGATGATGCCGAACAGGCAGATCATAACGGTAGCGTTGCTCTTGGTGGACATGAACAGCTTATCGGTAGATGCGGAGACCACCAGCATCTGGATGGCACGGTTGTGAGCCAGGGTGTCAACGTAATCCTTGATGCCGACCTTCTGGGTGGTGCCCAGACCGAAGTACTTCGGATTGTCCTTACGCCACAGGGCGATGATGGCGCAGACTGCAAAGACAGCGGACAGGCCGCCGAACATCAGCTGCATGGTGGTGAACAGGCCGGGGTTGTAGAAAGCGGACAGGCTGCCGCCGGACTTCTCCACGATGCCTGCCAGAGCAGGGTTTTGTGCCACCAGAGAAGCGATCTCGGCAGCGTTGGCCTCGGCAGTCAGGGTGAACTTGGGCACCAGGACATCGGTGACAATGATGGGGAACATGATGTTCATCAGAACAATGTTATACACAGTATCGCACATTGCGAAGATGGGGCGCTGCTTTGGATCGTTGGTCAGGCAGGTCTGAGCAGACTTGGTGACAACGCACTGGCAGGTGTAGCCAATGATGTAGATCATGTAGATGATGATGAACGCAATAAAGCGGACACCAGTGCCCATCTTGGGGATGAAGTTGAACATCACGAAGGTGGTGGCGAACATGATGATCTGACCGATAACGATGAACGGACGGTTTTTGCCGAACTTGCCGTTGGTCTTATCGACCATCATACCAACGAACGGGTCGGTGACACCGTCCCAGACACGCATGATGGTAACAATAGAACCGGCCAGCACGGATGCCAGACCGACGATACCGATCAGGAAGTAGCTGATGTAACCGACCACGACCATGTAGGTGTTGGTGGAGGTGTTGTTCAGAGCGTACATCATGATCTCCCACATTTTCGCTCTGTGGATGCCGTTTTCTTCAAGCGGCTGTTTGACCTTTGCCATAGAGAAGCTCTCCTTTCAATTCTGCGGCCGGTGTGCTGCCACTCACTCCGGCCTTTCATTCGGTCCCCCGTGGGCTGCGGCTGCCACATCGCGAACCGGGGGAATTTTTTATGTATACATTATGAACTATCTCTCAAATTTCTGTTAGTAAAATTTTGAGGTAAAACAGGACAATTTTACTCTCCTTGGGCGAAATCAACAGTTTTAAAAAACAGCGTTCGTCATTTTACACATGATTGTAGTATACTAGTACAGCACATTCCACAAAACAGACTTGTATTCCAACCGCACACAAAAAAGAATACAAGGAAAGTGCGGAAATATCCAAAAAATTTTCTAGTTGTTCCGCGCGGCGGCCTATTATAATAGGTATAGCATCTGCGGCTCTGTGGCATGGGCCGCTGCGTTCAAAAGAAAAGGAGAAAACACTATGGCAGTGAAAGCATCCGAGCGTGTAAAGCGCTACCAGAACCCCAACGGCCCCACCATCAGCACCGTGGAGCGCAAGGTCATCGAGCAGGACGGCCTGTATTTCAAGGACATCGACGGCACCGGCACCGTCAGCGCAGTCAACGACTGGCGCCTGACCCCGGCTGAGCGCGCCGAGGCCTATGTCAAGGTTCTGACCACCAGCGAGAAGATCGGCCAGATCTTCACCTCCGACTGGCGCATGGGCCCCAAGTATCCTTCCCCCCGTCTGGCCGCCAACGGCCACAAGCCCGTGGCGGACGAGAGCGGCCTGCTGGATGAGGCACCCGTGAACGTCTCCGACAGCATCTTCGGCTCCCAGTCCCTGCCCAGCACCTCTGACATGGTCAAGAAGAGCTTCAACCGCCATGTCATCCTGCGCGAGAGCCCCACGCCCGAGGATCTGGCAGATTACCTGAACCAGCTGCAGTACCTGACCGAAACCTGCGACCACTTTGTTCCCATGCAGGTCATGTCCAACAGCCGCAACGAGAACGGTGAGGTCGTGTTCGGCATGAACGATGCCACCGGCGTGTTTGCCACCTATCCTGGCACCCTGGGCATTGCTGCTGCCGTCAAGGGCACCGCACGCATCGACATCATCGACAAGTTCGCCGACACCATCCGCCGCGAGTGGAATGCCTGCGGCCTGAAGAAGGGCTACATGTACATGGCCGACTGCGTCACCGACCCCCGTTGGCAGCGCACCTTCGGCACCTTTGGCGAGGACCCCGAGCTCATTGAGGAGATCTTCGACCACCTGATCCCCGGCATCCAGGGCGGCAGCAACGGCGTTACCCCCGAGGGTGTTTCCATGACCGTGAAGCACTTCCCCGGCGGCGGTGCCCGTGAGAACGGCTTTGACCCCCACTATGCAGCAGGCCAGTGGAACATCTACGCCACCCCCGGCTCCCTGCAGAAGTACCACATCCCGGCATTCCGTGCCGCCATCCGCCACAATGCCGAGTCCATCATGCCCTACTACTCCAAGCCCAGCGCCGAGAAGAGCGCTCCGCAGGAGGACTTCAACGGCAACCCCATCGAGCTCCAGCCCTACGGCTTTGCTTACAACAAGGTGTTCATCGACGGCCTGCTGCGCGGCCAGATGGGCTTCAAGGGCTACATCAACTCCGACACCGGCATTGTTCACAATATGTGCTGGGGCGTTGACATGCTGGACGAGCCCGAGCGCATCGGCTATGCTGTCACCCAGAGCGGCGTGGACCTGATCTCCGGCCTGCTGGACAACGAGCTGGGCGAGGAGAGCTACGCCCGCGGCACCAACGACTACTACGACACCCACGCGGTGCCCGCCGGCTTCAAGAAGGAAGATCTGGTGCTGACCGATGCCAGCCTGAACCGCGCTGTCAGCCGCACCCTGACCGAGCTGTTCCGTCAGGGCATGTTCGAGGACACCTACGCCGACCCCAGGAAGGCCGCCGAGGTCGTTGCCACCAAGGCCGACTGGGAGGAAGCTTCCCGCGTGCACCGCGAGTCCGTTGTCCTGCTGAAGAACGACGGCACCCTGCCCCTGAAGGACGGCACCAAGGTCTACGCTGAGGCCTTTGGCAAGAGCGCCGAGGCCGGTGAGGCCGCCACCAAGGCCCTGCGCGAGATGCTGGGCAATGTTGCTCTGGTGGACACCCCCGATGAGGCCCAGGTGGCCCTGCTGATGGTCAGCCCCCAGTCCGGTGCATACTTCAACGCCACCCCGGGCTACCTGGAGCTGGACATCTGCGAGGACAAGACTGTCTGCAACGTAGACGAGAGCGGCAAGCCCACCACCGAGACCCACAAGGAGACCACTCTGGTGGGTGCAAACCGTCTGGCCGGTATCGCTGCTGCGGTCCACGCCCACGGCGGCAAGGTCGTTTCCAACATCAACTGCCCGCTAGCCTGGGAGGTCGGCAATGTGGAGAAGGTCTCCGATGCTCTGACCGTCGGCTTTGACACCTACCCCTCCGCAACGCTGGATGTGATGTTCGGCCGCTTTGCTCCCGTTGGCAAGCTGCCTCTGACCCTGCCCAAGGGCGACGAGGTGCTGGCTGTGAACGCAGACGGTGTCTGCATCAGCCCCAACGACGTGCCCGGCTTTGCAAAGGATGCCTACATGCCCGACAGCATGAAGGACGAGAACGGCAAGGCTTACGCCTACCGTGATGCCGCAGGCAACTACTACGAGATGAACTTCGGCCTGACGTTCTGAGGGAAGCCCTCTCCGTCTCGCCCAAACCAAAGGAGACACTTTCCATGGCACAAACGCAGAAAAAACAGCAGGATATGGGCACGGGTGACGTGAAAAAGCTCCTGCTTCAGCTGATGATCCCTGCCGTTGTGGCGCAGGTGGTCAACCTGCTGTACAACATCGTGGACCGCATTTACATCGGACACATCCCGGGGATCGGCGCAGCGGCTCTGACCGGCGTGGGCCTGTTTACCCCCATCTTGATGCTTCTGAACGCCTTTGCCATGCTCATCGGCTCCGGCGGCGCGCCCCGCACCGCCATCGCCATGGGCCAGGGCGACAAGAAGCAGGCAGAAAAGATCGTCAGCAACAGCTTTACCATGCTGTTGCTCTTCTCGGTCGTCCTGACCATCGTCTTTTACGCCGCCGCACCCACCCTGCTGCGGCTGTTTGGTGCCAGTGACACCACTCTGCCCTACGCTCTGGCTTACAGCCGCATCTACATTCTGGGCACCATCTGCGTGCTGATCGTGCTTGGCATGAACACCTTCATCACCGCGCAGGGCTTTGCCAAGATCAGTATGCTGACCACCATTATCGGTGCGGTCATCAACATCGTGCTGGACCCCATCCTCATCTTTGGGCTGGGCATGGGCGTAAAGGGCGCTGCCATTGCCACCGTGCTGAGCCAGGCAGTGGGTGCCATCTGGGTCATCCGCTTCCTCACCGGCCCCAAGACCATCCTCAAGATCCGCAAAGAGGACATGAAGCTGGAAGGGAAGATCATCATGCCCGTGCTGGCACTGGGCATCTCCACCTTCGTCATGCTCTCCACCGAGAGCCTGCTGTCCATCAGCTTCAGCTCCAGCCTGGCCCGCTACGGCGGTGACGTGGCCGTGGGTGCCATGACCGTGATCACCAGCGCCTCCCAGCTGTGCACCATGCCCATCTCGGGCATCTGCCAGGGCGGCCAGCCGGTGATGAGCTTCAACTTCGGCGCAGGCAAGAAGGACCGCGTCAAGCAGGCGTTCCGCTTCCAGCTGACCCTCTGCCTGGGCTACACCACCATCTTCTGGCTGCTGATGATGCTGGTTCCCGGTGCAGTGGCCGGCATCTTCACCTCGGATGCCTCCCTGATCGATTACACCACCTGGGCCATGCGCATCTATATGGCGGGCATCTTCTCCACCGGTGTCCAGATCGCCTGCCAGCAGAGCTTTATGGCGCTGGGTCAGGCCAAGGTCAGCCTGCTGCTGGCCTGCCTGCGCAAGCTCATCCTGCTCATTCCCCTCATCTTCATCCTGCCCCATGTGGTCGCGAACCCCGTGTTCGGCGTGTTCCTTGCCGAGCCCGTCAGTGACATCATCGCCGCTGCCGTGACCGCCACCACCTTCTTCCTCCAGTTCAATAAGATCCTGGACAAGGGCGCTGGCAGGGTCTGATGAGGGCCCCGGCCTGAGCCGCAGACCCTGAGAGAAACCATAAGAACCCCGGAGCTGCAGTTTCCTGCAGCTCCGGGGTTCTTTCTCGTTTTTACAGACCGGCCAGCAGGATGGCCAGCACGGCTTTCTGCACATGGAGGCGGTTCTCGGCCTCGTCAAAGATCTCGTCGGCGTGCTCTTCAAAGACAGCGGCGGAGATCTCCTCACCCCGGTGCGCAGGCAGACAGTGGAGAAGCATGGCATCGGGCTTTGCGCCCTCCATCAGCCTGCTGGTCACCTGAAAGCCCGCGAAATCCCGCAGGCGGCGCTCACTTTCGGGGGTGCCGGGGGCAGTGTTCCATGCAGCGGTCACCACCACATCGGCATCCTTCACGCCCTCGGCGGGGTCGGTGAGCAGATGAAACTTTTCACCATACCTGTGGGCGAACATCAGCACATCGGCGGCGGGGCGGTAGCCCTCGGGGCAGACGCAGGTCACACACATCCCTGCCAGCAGGCCGCCCACGATGAGGCTGTTTGCCATGCTGCAGCCATCCCCGATGAAGCAGAGCTTCTGGCCCTCCAGCGTGCCCCGGCGTTCCCGGATGGTCATCAGGTCGGCCAGCACCTGACAGGGATGGGCGTAGTCGGTCAGGCCGTTGATCACAGGCACACCGGCCAGCTCGGCAAACTCTTCCAGATCGCACTGGCGGTAGGTGCGCCAGACCACGCAGTCGTAGTAGCGTCCCAGCACCCGGGCGGTATCCTTGAGGGGCTCGCCCCGGCCGGACTGCAGCTCGGTGGCGGCGTTCATGTAATTGCCCAGACCGCCCAGCTGGTAGACACCCACCTCAAAGCTGGTGCGGGTGCGGGTGGAATTTTTGGAGAACATCAGCGCCACGCTCCTGCCCTTGAGCAGCTCCGGGGTCGTCCCGGCCTTCTGCTCTGCCTTGAGCTCCTCCGCCACATCCAGGATGTGGTGGAGCTCAGCGGGGGAGAGGTCGCTCATTTTCAGCAGATGTTTCATGCCTGCTCCTTCGGAGCCTTCTGCTCCATCTCGGTCAGCACCTCGTTCAGGATGCCCAGAGCCTTTTCCACATCGTGGGCGGTCAGGGTCAGCGGGGGCAGCAGGCGCAGGCGGCTCTTGGCCGTGAGCACCAGCAGGCCCTTTTCGCGGCAGGCGGCCAGTACATCCGCGGCCCGGATGCCGCCAAAGAACTCGATGCCCACCATCAGGCCAATGCCGGAAAGGTTCTTCACCATGGGCAGCTTGGCCAGACCGGCGCGCAGCTGGACGGCCCGCTCGCTGACATTGGCCAGAAAGCTCTGATCCATCCGATCCACCACCACGTTGGCACCGGCACAGACCACCGGGTTGCCGCCAAAGGTGGACCCGTGGCTGCCGGGGCCCATGCCCTCGGCGGTCTTTTCGTTCAGCAGAACGGCACCAATGGGCAGACCCCCGCCCAGGCCCTTGGCCAGCGTGACGATATCGGGCTTGAGGTTGTAGTGCTCACAGCACAGGAAGGTGCCGGTGCGGCCCACGCCGGTCTGCACCTCGTCCACGATGAGGACAAGGTCCTTTTCATCACAGAGGGCGCGCACAGCCTGCACATACTCAGGGTCCAGCGCCATCACGCCGCCCTCGCCCTGGATCAGCTCCAGCATAATGGCGCAGGTATGGCGGTCCACCAGTTCCCGGAGGCCCTCGATGTCACCGGCGGTGGTATAGACAAAACCCTCGTTGAAGGGGCCAAAGTAGTTGTGGAACACCTCCTGACCGGTGGCGGTCAGGGTGGCAATGGTGCGGCCATGGAAGCTGTTGACCAGCGTGATCACAACATCGCGGCCCTTGCCGTAGTGGTCAAAGCTGTACTTGCGGGCAGCCTTGATGGCACCCTCGTTGGCCTCGGCACCGGAATTTCCGAAAAATACCTTGCTCATGCCGGTGCGCTTGCACAGCTTTTTGGCCAGCTTGCCGCAGGGGGCAGTGTAGTAAAGGTTGGAGGTGTGCTGCAGCTTGTGGGCCTGCTCGGAGACAGCCTCGGCCCAGGTCAGGTCGCAGTAGCCCAGGCTGTTCACGCCGATGCCGCTGGTGAAATCCAGATACTTCTGGCCCTCGGGGCCTTCGGCATACAGGCCGTGGCCCTTTTCCAGTGCAATGGGATTGCGGTTATAGGTGTGCAGGACATATTCGTTGTCCCGCTTGATGACTTTTTCGGAATCCATAGATATACCCTCCTTGGTTAGCGTCCTCGCCCTCTCAGTCTCGCATTCGCTCGCCAGCTCCCCCAAAGGGGGAGCCTATTCATCTTTATTATATCGCCCGATATAATTTTCAGCAAGCCTTATTCCTGATGGCTGCGGCGGTAAAACCGGGTGCCGGAGCCCCGGTTGGAGAACAGCTCCAGCAGGATGGAGTGGGGCACGCGGCCATCGATGATGACCGCCTCGTGAACTCCCTGATAGATGGCATCGGCCATGCCGCCGATCTTGGGGATCATGCCGCCCGCAATGATACCGGCAGCCTTGTAGCCCTCGATCTCGCTGACCTCCACCTCGGGGATGAGGGTGGTCTCATCGTCCTTATCCCGCAGCAGGCCGGCGATATCGGTCATGGAAACCAGCTTCTCGGCCTTGAGGGCAATGGCGATCTGTGCGGCGGCGGTGTCGGCATTGACATTATAGGCCTGGCCCAGATCGTCCATGCCCACTGTTGCGATCACGGGGATATAGCCGCCGTCCAGCAGGGTGGAGATCAGGGTGGGGTCCACATGGATGATCTCGCCCACATGGCCCAGAGCAGGGTCCAGTTCGGTGCAGCGGAGCATCTGGCCGTCCATGCCGCACAGGCCCACGCCGCGGCCGCGCAGCTTTGCCACAAGGTCCTTGTTCACCTTACCGGCCAGCACCTGCTGAACGATCTCCATGGTAGCGTCATCGGTCACGCGCAGACCGTTGTTGAAATGGCTCTCCACGCCGACTTTTTTCAGCATCTCGTTGATGGCCGGGCCGCCGCCGTGCACCAGCACCACCCGCACCCCCAGCAGGGTCAGGGTGACAAGGTCGTTCATCACGGCGTTTTTCAGCGTCTCGTTGATCATGGCGTTGCCGCCGTATTTGATGACCATGGTCTTGCCATGGTATTTCTGGATGTAAGGGGTCGCCTCCGAAAACAGGAGGGCCATTTCTTCGTTTTTCATATACTCTCCTTGCCGCCAGCACGCTTGCTCCGGCATTCGTTTTTCACCAAGACGAACTCCTTCCGTCATCGCTACGCGATGCCACCTCCCTCAAAGAGGGAGGCTTTCAGGCTCCCTCCGTGAGGGGGCTGTCGCCGCAGGCGACTGGAGGAGTTCCATTAAGTTCTATAATCCCCGTTGATCTTCACATAATCATAAGTCAGATCACAGCCCCATGCCTTGGCGCTGGCATCGCCGCTACCCATATCCACCTTGACAAGGATATCATGCTCCGCCAGAACTTTGGCGGCCTCGTCCTCGCTGTAGGGGTGGTAGGCGGCGTTCTCGCAGACATAGACCTCACCGGCGGCACTGCTCAGCCAGACACAGACCTTGTCGATGGAGAAATCGCCGGGGGTGTAGCCGATGGCGCAGAGGATGCGGCCCCAGTTGGCATCGCGGCCAAAGACAGCAGCCTTGAACAGGTTGGAGCAGACCACGCTGCGGCTGACGGCACGGGCCGTTTTCAGGTCCGGGGCGTGGGTCACCTCGCAGGTGATGAGGTGGGTGGCACCCTCGCCGTCACCGGCGTGCTCGGCGCACATGTGCTCAGCAATGGCGGTCAGGGCCGCCACAAAGGCATCGTAGTCGGCGTTCTCTTCGCAGATCTCGGGGTTTCCGGCCAGACCGGAAGCCATGATGATCAGGGTATCGTTGGTAGAGGTATCCAGATCCACGCTCATCTGGTTGTAGGTACCGGGCACCACGGTCTTGAGGGCCTTTTCCAGCAGAGCGGGGGAAACGGCGGCATCGGTGGTGTAGAAGGCCAGCATGGTGGCCATGTTGGGGGCGATCATGCCGCTGCCCTTGCCAATGGCACCCACGGTGCAGGTCTTGCCGCCCAGCTCAAACTGGATAGCGTACTCCTTTTTGTGGGTATCGGTGGTCATAATGGCCGTGGCCGCATCGGTGCTGCCCTGCGCAGTTGCCGCCAGCTTTGCGGCGGCGGCGGGGATTCCCCGGGCAAAGGGGTCAACGACCATGGGCTGGCCAATGACACCGGTGGAGGCGGGCAGCACATCCTCGGCGGGGATGTGCAGTGCCTCGCCCACCAGCGCACAGCACTCCTCGGCTAGAGCCACGCCGTTGGCGGCGCAGGTGTTGGCATTGCCGCTGTTCACAAGGATCGCCTGTGCATAGCCGTCCTTCAGGTGGGCGCGGTCCACCTTGATGGGCGCACCGCAGACCTTATTGGTGGTGTAGACACCGGCGGCGGCACAGCGCACCTCCGCCTTGATGAGTGCCAGATCGTATTTTTCATTATGATTTGCGCGGATGCCGCAATGCACGCCAGCCGCTGCAAAGCCCTTGGGGGCACAGATGCCGCCCGCAACTTCTTGATACATACTACTTTCTCCCTTCAGCATCCTCACCCTCTCCGTCAGCGCTAACGCGCTGCCACCTCCCCCAAAGTGGGAGGCCTTGGCATTCCCCGCAGAGTTTGCGGTTTTGTCAAAAGCTCTCCCTTCGGGAGAGCTGGGCGCGAAGCGGCCTGAGAGGGTGAGCCATTTCATTCCAATCCAGCCGTCTCTTCAAAACCGAGCATCAGATTCATACACTGGACTGCCGCGCCGGAAGAGCCCTTGCCCAGATTATCAAACAGCGAGACCAGCATCATCTGATCCCCGGCGGCGTTCACGGTGCTGTACAGCTCCATGCGGTCGGTACCGGCCATTGCGTTGGAATACAGGCCATTCTCGGGCAGCGGCTCGTTCAGGGCGTGCACCTTGATAGTGGCGGCATCCCTGTAATACTCCGCCAACCCTGCGGCCACCTTTTCGGCACCGCCCCAGACCGGCTGGAAGGGCACCAGCACCTGCATCCCGCTGTAATAATCGCAGACCACAGGCACAAAGGCGGGCGGGTTTGCCAGCCCACTGATCTTCTGCATCTCGGGCAGATGCTTATGGGCAAGGCTCAGACCGTAGCTCTTGGGTGCATCCAGCTTGCTGTGGGCCGGACGGTCGGGGCTTTCGTAATCGGCGATCATCTTTTTGCCGCCGCCGGAATAGCCGGAAATACCGGTGCAACTGTAAAAATCACCCGCTCCGGCAAGGCCCAGCTCCACCAAAGGCCGCATGATGCTGATAAACCCGCTGGCATAGCAGCCGGGCACCGCCACGCGGCAGGCGTTTTTGATCTTTTCCTTCTGGCCCCTGAGTTCCGGGAAGCCGTAGACCCAGTTGGGATCCGTGCGGAAAGCCGTGGAAGTGTCCAGCACCTTGACATCCGGACGGAGCAGGGGCATGACCTCTCTGGAGGCGGCATCCGGCAGGCAGAGGAAGGCGAGGTCAGCCGAATTGATGATCTTTGCCCGCTCGTTCACGTCCTTGCGGCCCTCCTCGGAGATGGAGAGCAGTTCAATTTCGGGCCGGGCGGCCAGACGGTCGGCAATGCGCAGACCCGTGGTGCCTGCGGAGCCGTCGATAAAGACCTTTACGCTCATGCGTTGTTCGCCTCCCATGCGGCCAGCTGGTCCATGGCCAGCCGGATCTGGTTGTTGACGCTTGCCTCGCTGGGGCCGCCGTAGCTGGTGCGGCCCTCACAGCACTTGATGAGGTCGATGGCATCATAGATATCGTTCTCGAACAGGGCGCTGTAGCCCTTGAATTCGTCAAGGGTCAGTTCCTCCAGGGTCTTATCCTTTGCGATGCAGTCGGAGACCATGCAGCCGGTCAGCTTGTAGGCATCCCGGAAGGGCATCCCCTTCTTGGTCAGGTAGTCGGCGCAGTCGGTGGCGTTGATAAAGCCCTTGGCGGCAGCGCGGCGCATGTTGGCAGGCAGGGTCTTCATGGTGTCCAGCATGGGGGTGACAGTCTTGAGGCACAGCTCCAGCGTATCCACTGCATCAAAGATGGCTTCCTTGTCCTCCTGCATATCCTTGTTGTAAGCCAAAGGAATGCCCTTCATCATCACCAGCAGGGTGTTCAGGTCACCGTAGACGCGGCCGGTCTTGCCGCGGATCAGCTCGGTGACATCGGGGTTCTTCTTCTGGGGCATGATGGAGGAGCCGGTGGTAAAGGCATCGTCCAGCTCGATGAACTTGAATTCCCAGCTGCACCAGAGGATGATCTCCTCGGAAAGGCGGGACAGGTGCATCATGCAGATGGAGATGGCGTTGGCCAGCTCGATGCAGAAATCGCGGTCAGAAACGCCGTCCAGGCTGTTGGCACAGGGTGCGGCAAAGCCCAGCTTTTCGGCGGTGAACTGACGATCCAGCGGGTAGGTGGTACCGGCCAGAGCGCCGGAACCCAGCGGGCACTGGGCATCCATGCGGGCGGTGGCATCCTCAAAGCGCTGCAGGTCGCGCAGGAGCATGGAGGCGTAGGCCATCAGCGCATGGCCAAAGGTGATGGGCTGGGCGCGCTGCAGGTGGGTGTAGCCGGGCATGACAGCGGTGGTATTCTCCGCCGCCTTCCTGCAGATGACCTTGATGAGTTCCACGATGTAAGCCTGCAGGGTGTGGCTGTAGTCCCGCAGGGTCAGGCGGATATCCAGCGCCACCTGATCGTTGCGGCTGCGGCCGGTGTGCAGGCGCTTGCCTGCATCGCCGATGCGGGCGGTCAGGGTCTGCTCCACAAAGGTATGCACATCCTCGGCGTTGGGGTCGATCTCCAACGCACCGCTTGCCAGATCGTCGGCAATGGAGGCCAGCCCGTTGAGGATATCCTCGCAGTCCTTTTCGGAGATGATGCCCTGCTTGGCCAGCATGGCGGCGTGGACCCCGCTGCCGCGCATATCCTGCGCGATCATCCGCTGGTCAAAGCGGATGGAGGAATTGAAATCATTGACGCGCGAATCGACCGCCTTGGAGAAGCGGCCCTTCCAGAGTTGTTCTGCCATAATATTCTTCCTTTTCTGATAGGCGGCTCTCCCTCTCCGTCATTGCTTGCGCAATGCCACCTCTCCCAAAGGGAGAGGCTCTGGCGCAACCGAGAACTTCACGGCTTGACCGGAAACTTTGCCGCTATGCCAAGGGCTCTCCCTTTGGGAGAGCTGTCACCGTAGGTGACTGAGAGGGCGAGGATGTTTATCTTGTAAATAAAAACAGCTAAAAACGGCAAAGCCGCCGCAGGGGAAAACGCTCCTGCGGCGGTGCCGCCGGCAACTATGCCGGTTTTGGAACTCCGTTGTGAAAGTGTAGAAAACACACCGGAGAGAAAATTGGCTTTGTGTGATCCCGGTGGATCAGCCGCTTAGTCCTCGATCTTCGGCCAGCTCTTGGACAGCTTTGCGCGCTCCTTGATGGACAGGCCGAACAGGTTGATGAAGCCTGCTGCATCTGCCTGGTTGTAATCCTCGTCCTCACCAAAGGAAGCGGTCTGCTCATCGTACAGGGTGAACGGAGAGGTGACACCGGCGTTGATCATGTTGCCCTTGTACAGCTTCAGCTTCACGTCACCAGTCACGGTCTTTGCCAGACTGTTGGCAAAAGCATCCAAAGCCTCACGCAGCGGGGTGAACCACTGGCCATTGTAGACGATGTCGGCGTACTTCTGAGCCAGCTGCTCCTTGAGGTGTGCGCTCTCCTTGTCCAGGGTGATGGTCTCCAGAACATTGATGGCCTTGTACAGGATGGCACCGCCGGGGGTCTCGTACACGCCGCGGCTCTTCATGCCCACCAGACGGTTCTCCACGATATCCAGCAGGCCGATGCCGTTCTCGCCGCCCAGCTTGTTCAGGTACTCCACCAGCTCCACAGCGCCCATCTCCTTGCCGTCAACGGCAGTGGGAACGCCCTTTTCAAAGTGGATGGTCACATAGGTCGGGGTGTCGGGAGCCTGCTCGGGGCTGACACCCAGCTCCAGGAAACCGGGGTGGTTGTACTGGGGCTCGTTAGCGGGGCTCTCCAGATCCAGGCCCTCGTGGCTCAGATGCCACAGGTTCTTATCCTTGGAGTAGTTGGTCTCGCGGTTGATCTTCAGGGGGATGTGGTGAGCCTCGGCGTAGTCGATCTCTTCGTCACGGCTCTTGATGTCCCACTCACGCCAGGGAGCAATGATGGCCATATCGGGGCACAGGGCCTTGAGGGTCAGCTCAAAACGCACCTGATCGTTGCCCTTGCCGGTGCAGCCGTGGCAGATGGCATCTGCGCCTTCCTTGATGGCGATATCGGCCAGAGCCTTTGCAATGCAGGGGCGTGCAAAGCTGGTGCCCAGCAGGTAGTCCTCGTACTTTGCACCGAACTTCAGGGTGGGGAAGATGTAGTTCTCCACAAAGTCCTTCTTCAGATCCAGAACGTACAGCTTGGAAGCGCCGGTAGCCTTGGCCTTTTCCTCCAGGCCGTCCAGCTCTGTGCCCTGGCCCACGTCACCGGAAACGGCGACGACTTCGCAGTTGTTGTAGTTTTCCTTCAGCCAGGGAATGATGATGGAGGTATCCAGACCACCGGAGTATGCCAGCACGACTTTTTTAATGTTTTCCTTTTTCATAATAAACGCGCTCCTTTTAATAAAAATACACTTTTGTATCCTGATGCGCACTTCCCCTTCGCATCCTCTGTCTTTGATTCGCGGTTGATGCTTTTATTATACACAGCGCGGCTTTTCCGTCAATGCCGAAAACTGCCAAACATGCCGCGCATTTGCGGCAGGATTTGTTACACTTTGTATGTTTATGCAATGCTTTACGTTTATATTCAAATTTTATGCAGTAAAAATGTATATATGAAATGCAAAAAAGCGCCCCGAGGGACGCTTTCTTTATGCCTGGTATCTTCCCAGGATCTCCTCCACCTGTTCCTGTGTCAGCGGGTGGGTGGGCTCCGGCTTTTCATTGCCCCTGCGCAGGGGCAGCCACCAGGTGGACAGGCCCAGCCAGCCGAACTTATAGGCGGTGTGGGGCTCACGGCCCACGCAGGTGAAGCCCAGACGGGCATGGATACGCTCACTGGCGGGGTTGGGGTCTGCCACAAGGGCGTAGACATTCCAGTAACCCATCCCGTCCAGAATATCCAGCAGGGCGCGGTAGAGGGTATCCCCCACACCAAAGCCCCGGGCATCGGGGGCACAGTAGATGGTGCTCTCCACAGCCCAGTCGTAGGCTTCCCGGGGGTGGTAGCGGTGGGCACAGGCGTAGCCCAGCAGCTTACCGTCCCCATCCCGGGCCAGCAGCAGAGGGATCAGCGCACGGGTGCTTTCCACCCAGTCCTCATACTCCGGCAGGGAAGAGGGCGTTACCTGAAAGGTGGCGGTATGGTGCAGGACATACCAGTTGTAGATGTCCAGGATCTCCGCCGCATCGGCCCGGGTGGCCAGCGAGAGCCGGGGCAGGTTCTTCTCAGCCCATTCGGCGCACAGGGCTTCCTTCTGCGCCTTGGTCAGCTTTTTCAGGGCTGCTTCCCGGCGCAGGGCGGCAGATTTGTCTGTGCACCGTTCCAGATACGCGAACCGCTGTGCCCCCAGCGCACGGGTGCACTTGGCCCCCTTACCGCTCTTGTGGGCGTGCAGGCGGCTGGCCGGGTCATTTGTCCAGCCCGTGTAGAGTTGGCCGCCTGCGCAGCGCACCATATAGACATAGGCCCGCTCTTCTTTTTCCGTTTCCGCCGCCATGTTACAGTCTCCCGTTATTTTTCAGCACCTGACGGCAGGCGGCCAGCGCCGTCTCCTTATCCTTTGCGGTGATGAGGAACCGGCTGGCGTGGCAGAAACTGATGCCCTCGATGCCGCTCTTCTGCTCAATGACCTCCTGCGGCTGGCCCGCCCAGCTCTGGGGGAAAGGCAGCTTCGGCTTTTTGGTCTTGTGGTCAGTCACGCACTGGGCACTCCACCCGCCGCGCTGGCTGGGGTAGATGACGAAGAGGGCATCGGTCTTGTACAGGCCGTTCTTCCAGGGCAGGTAGCAGGGCAGGATCACGATGCCGTCCCGGGAGTTCTTATAGGCCTGCTGGACCTTTTCGTCGGCACGGTTCACGGCATTCGCGCTCTCGATCTGGTTTTCCAGGATCTGCTTTGCCACAGCCACCGCCTTGATGAAGCAGGTATCCTGATCCTCCTTGGAGTCCCACACCGGGTTGAAGAAGCCGATGGCATCACACAGGCTGTTCTGCTCGCCGGTGTTGTCGTTCAGATCAAGGGGCTGGATAAAGTTTTCATCGATGAGCCGGGCCTGACGCTCCCCCACCAGCCCCGGGCCCAGCACCCGCCACAGCAGGCCGAAGGCCGCATAGGGGATGCCGTTGGCGCGGTACTCGCGGGGCTCCTGATGGTGATCGAACATTCCAAAACCGATATCGTACACGATGCCGTCGAAATCGTCCGGTACCACAAAGCCGCGGGTGATCCTGATGTCCGGCCGGATGATCTGCAGCAGCGCCGTTGCAAATACGTCGTCCGCATGGAACTTGCCGGCGTGGGTGAAGCCATTTGCAGGAATTTTCATAACAGCAATACCTCGTTCTCTTTCTTTGGGAACAGTATATCACATTCTGAAGCAGGGGACAAATTTTTGTGCACAACAAAGACCCGCCGGGCAGCATACGCCACACAGCGGGTCTGAAAGGAGGAAGTGCCGTTTCAGGGCACCCTATGAGAAACGTGTGTTTACAGGACGATTGGTTTCTCCGGATCAGGTTCCAGGCTTTCACCGTTGGATTCGATCACGCGGCGGTACCACTCGTAGCTCTTTTTCTTGTAACGTTCCAGCGTACCGGAGCCGTCGCTGTTCAGGTCCACATAGATCATACCGTAGCGCTTTTTGATCTCCGCCGTGGAGCAGGAGATCAGGTCAATGCAGCCCCAGCTGGTATAGCCCATCACGTCCACGCCGTCGTGTAGCGCTTCGCTGACCTGCACCAGGTGGTCGTTCATGTAGCGGATGCGGTAATCATCCTCCACTGTAAAGCTGCCGTTGCCGTCCGGAACCAGGGTATCATTGGCACCCAGACCGTTTTCGGCAATGAACAGGGGCTTGTGGTAGCGGCTGTACAGCCGGTTCAGGGTGTAGCGCAGGCCCTTGGGGTCGATCTGCCAGCCCCACTCGCTGACCTTGGAATACGGATTGCGCTTGAGGGTGGGGACCATGTTGCTGCCGGTGGGCTCGCCCAGCGAGTGGTCGGCGGCGGCGCAGTTGCTGGAATAGTAGCTGAACGAAACAAAGTCCACAGTGTGGGTCAGGGCTTCGCGGTCCTCATCGCTGATCTCCAGTTGCACGCCCTTTTCCTCAAACACGCGCTTGGCGTAGTAGGGATAGGCACCCAGGGCCTGCACGTCCGAGAACAGGTACACCTCGTTGTCCAGCTCCATCACCTCGATGATGTCATCGGGGTTCGGGGTGAGCGGGTAGATGGTAACGGCCAGGATCATGCTGCCCACCTTGTACTCCGGGTCGATGCTGTGGGCCAGCTGCACAGCCTTGGCGCTGGCCACCAGCTCGTAGTGGATGGCCTGATACAGCTGCTGATTGCTCAGCTGGGCCTTGGGGGTCAGGATGGCACCGCTGACAAAGGGCTGGTGCAAAATGGAGTTGATCTCGTTGAACGTGATCCAGTACTTCACCTTGCCCTTGTACCGCTCAAACAGGACCTGGCAGTATTTCAGGTACAGGTCGATCATGATGCGGTTGCTCCAGCCGTTGTACTTGCGGGCCAGGGCCAGGGGCGTTTCGTAGTGGGAAATGGTGATGAGCGGCTCGATGCCGTACTTGTGGCACTCGTCAATGACATCATCGTAGAACTTCAGGCCCGCCTCGTTGGGCTGTGCTTCCTCACCGGTGGGGAAAATGCGGCTCCACGCAATGGAAAAGCGGTAGACCTTGAACCCCATGCCCGCAAAGAGCTTGATGTCCTCTTTGTAGCGGTGGTAGTAATCAATGCCTTTCAGCTTGAGGTTGTCGGGGGTCGGCTCCTCGGTGATGACCTTGAAGCCCTTGGGCAGCACATCCTGGATGGACAGGCCCTTGCCATCTTCCAGATAGGCACCCTCGCACTGATTTGCGGCCGTTGCGCCGCCCCAGAGGAAATTTCTCGGGAAATACATACAGGTTCCTCCCTAATGTTGCAGCGTCCGGGGATCAGTTCTTTTTCTCGTCACGGAACAGGACGAACGAGACGATAAAGGCCACCACAAAGGCAATGGCTGCACCGGCGCAGGCATAGTAGAAGTTGGACATGGGGGTATCCAGGCCAATGTAGCTGGGCAGGGTCAGCAGACCGGGAGAGCCGCCGGAGTAGTTCTTGGTGTTCATCAGGCCCATAAAGAAGCCGCCCACGCCGCCGCCAGCCATGGCTGCAATCATGTTGGTGCGGATCTTCATGGTAACGCCGAACAGGACCGGCTCGGTGATGCCGCAGACGGCAGTGATACCGGTGGCGGAGGTCAGCTGCTTGAGTTCGGGGTCCTTGGTCTTGATGGAAACGGCCAGAGCAGCAGCGCCCTGTGCCACGTTGGAGGCCAGCTGGCCCGGATAGATGATGGTATCAAAGCCGATGGTCATACGGTTGTTGATGCCAATGGGGGTCAGGGCGTGGTGGGTACCTGTCATGACCAGGAACGGCAGGAACACGCCGACGATGGTGGGCACCAGCCAGGGTGCCAGGGTGCTCAGGCCATTGATCACAGCGGCCAGGGCGTTGGAGACCACATAGCCCACCGGGCCCAGCACACACAGGGTGGCAATGCCGCAGATGAACATGGTCAGCAGCGGAGCGGTAAAGAAGCGGATGGCTTTGGGGGAGATGCGGGTAGCCCAGGGCTCCACCTTGGACATCAGCAGCACGCCCAGGATGATGGGGATCACGGACGAAGAATAGGAGGCGTTATAGATGGGCAGCATGAAGATGGTGATGGCCTCGCCGCTTTCCTTGGAGGCAGCCACCAGGTTCACAAAGCTGGGGTGGATCAAGATGCCACCCAGCATCATGGCCAGGTAGGGGTTGCAGCCCAGCTTTTTCGCCGCCGAGTTAGCCAGCAGGATGGGCAGGAAATAGAACGTGGCATCGCCCATGAAGTTGATGACCTGGTAGGTGCTGGACGTATTGCTGACCAGCTTGAACGCCACCAGGATGGCCAGCACGGCCTTGATCATGCCTGCTGCGGTCAGCGGGGGCAGGATGGGGGTAAAGATGCCGGTCAGGGTGTCGATGACACGGTCGTACCACTTGCCCTTGGGGGCGGGGGCTGCGGCGGCAGGGGCGGTGCCCAGCATCCCGCTGAGCTTCTCGTACACCTGCGTGACCTCGGCGCCAATGATCACCTGATACTGGCCGTTTGCCTGGGCAACGCCCACAACACCGGCCAGGCCCTTGATGGCATCGGTATCGGCTTTTGATTCATCTTTCAGGTTAAAGCGCAGACGGGTGGCACAATGGGTGGCGTTGCTCACATTCTCGGCACCGCCCACCAGGCTGAGGATCTGTTTTGCCAATGCGCCGTAATCTTCTTTTTTTGCCATTTGCAATTCCTCCATGATGGTTTGATCCAGGGTGATCCGGAGCCTGCTGCGCAGAAGCTCTGCGTCAGCCACACCGGGCAGCCCGCGGATTGCGTTGAGGTCGATCACACTGCGGTCCTTTACGGTAACGGACAGACAGCCGCTGCGGAAATCACACAGGCCTATATTTTCTTTTCCGCCGGCCGGAGCAGCCAGCTGCTCCAGGAACTGTTCACGATTCATGCCAGAGGACCTCCCTCTCGGTCAATATCTTCTGAACCGCCCAACGCGCGCCATTGAGCGGATTCATGCAAAAAGGTGGGCAAGGTAGCGGGGCTGGTTCAGGCCTCATGCTTCTCCTGCAAACGGCTGATGTGCAACATAAGGTATACGGTTTCCTCATCGTTGCACTTCCAATTCCAAGTGGTTTGGAAATAGTCCGCGATGGCGCGGGCACACTGATACACCTGCGGGTACTCCCGCCGCATTTGAGCCAGCATCCCGCTGATTCGCTCCTCCACCTGCCTGCCGGAGGCAAGTCGCTGGACGAGGTAGCGCAGATGCATGGAAAACCGGGAATACGAAAAGCTCTCTTTATTGAGCGTAATATCAAGCTGTTTCTCCACGATGCCGTCCACGTCCGAAAGGGCCTTGAGCGTCATCATCATGGAGTGCATATCGCCCGCTTCCGCCTCGGCGTTGATGAGGTGGAGGGCAATGTTCACCACCTCGCTGTCTGGCAGCTTCAGCCCGGCTTCCCGCGCCAGCAGCTCCCGTGCCTGTTTGGCCAGCTCTGTCTCCTTGGGGTACAGGTGGCGCACATCGTAAGCCAGCGGGGTCGAGATCTCGATGCCCTTGCGCAGCCGCTCCGCCGCAAAGTTCAGGTGGTCGGCCAGGGTAAAGGGCAGGTTTGGGTTCAGCGCACAGTCCAGCTCGATCTCAGCCCGCTCCGTGATCTCGGCGCAGGCCAGCACCAGCGGGCGGGGCAGATCGGCCGCCATGCCAAAATATTTGGGGTTCACGTCGTAAAACGTTCGCTCGATGCGAGAAAGATCCGTCAGCTCGTAAGGCATTTTGGGGAACCCGACCCCCCGGCCCAGCACCACCAGCTCCTTGCCGTTTCCGTCCAGTGCCAGGGCGGCATTGTTGTTGATCTGTCGGATGATTTTCATACCGTTCTACTCCCTGCATCGAATTTTCGGACAAAAAGAAAAACCCCGAACGCAGCAACTTACACTACTCCCCTTGTTTTGGAAAGGGAATTCGATGCAAGTAGCGCCTCCGAGGAGTAACGTCTTGTTTTTACGAATTTATAATACCAAAGGTTCTTTGCTGTGTCTATTCGCACGATACCCAAAAAAACGTGTTGTTTTTTGTGCACCGTGAAAAAGTGTAGCAAAAAGCCGCCGGGCAGAAAAATGCCCGACAGCCATTGGTTCAATCTAAATTCTATGCACTTACTTTTTCCGGCTGCGTGTCTTGGTCACAGCCGTGGTGGGCTTCACGGCGGGGGAGAAGTTCGGCTTTTCGGTGAGGGCGGTGGTGGTGGGCTCGCCCAGTGCCAGCACCTCGGCCAGTTCCTTCTGCACCTTGGCGTTGATTGGGTCATTCACGGCCAGCACATCGGAGTAGAACTGCTCCATCTCTTCGCGGGTGGAGAAGGTTGCAACGTACATCTGGTTGCCCATGGCACCGGAAAGTGCATCGGGGATGCGGTCCACCATCCGCATATTCTTCTGGTACTTCTGCATGATCTGCTCATGGCTGTACACAAAGTTTTTGCCATCGCGGCGGCCTGCAAAGGGGCAGTAGTAGTGCTCGCCCACCGGCATATCCGTGCCGCCGAAGGCGATCATATCCGCCCAGATCTTGTACACGTTGGTGGAGCGGGCAAAGTTGATCATATCCGGGGTAAAGCCGCCGCAGGGGCGCATATTGACCTCCAGTGCCACGAGCTGGCCCTTTTTGCCCATGCTGGCCTGATCCTCGGTCATGCGGAAGAACTCAAAGTGGACGAACCGGCTCTTCACACCAAAGCTCTTGACGGCGGCACGTCCGGCGGCGCGGGTATCCTCGGGCAGGTCCTTGATGATATAGTAAATGGAGTTATCGTTGTCGTTGACGATGTCCATGATGGACACCGGGCTGACGTTGCCCGCCTCAAAGATGGGGTTGCCGCTGCCGTCAATGATGGCATCGTAGCTGTTGACCTCGGCGTGGACGAACTCCTCCATGATGTAGGCGAGGTCGAGGTGATAGGTGCTCTTGTAGAGCAGGAAGCGCTTCAGTTCCTCATCGCTGGACAGCTTATGGGTATCAGAGGCACCCACACCGTTGTCCGGCTTGACCACCACCGGATAGCCCACCTCGTCGATGAACTTCCTGCAGCCCTCCAGGTCGTCCACCATGTGGTAGCGGGCGGTGGCGATGCCGGCCTTCTGGTAATACTCCTTCATCTTGCTCTTGTACTTGATGCGGGGCATATCCTCAGTCCGGAAGCCGGACCTGATGTTGAAGTCCGTGCGCAGGGCCGCATCCCGCTCCAGCCAGTATTCATTGTTGGATTCCAGCCAGTCGATGCGGCCATACTTGAAGGCGAAGAACGCCACCGCACGGTAGACCTCGTCATAATTCTCCAGACTGCCGACCTTGTAGTATTCGTTCAGGCTGTCTTTCAGCTCTGGCTTCAGCTCATCATAGGGCTGGTCACCGATGCCCAGCACGTTCATGCCGTCGTTTTTCAGTTCCCGGCAGAACTGCCAGTAGTTGGTGGGGAAATTGGGGGAGATAAAGATAAAGTTCTGCATAGCTTGATGATTCCTCTTTTATCCTAGAATATAAGGCATATAATATACGACCTGCTGATACCACCAATCCCAGTCGTGCTTGACATCATAGCCCCACAGATCCACCCAGACAGGGATGCCTTTCTGCTCAAAGATCTGCTTGAGCTGCCGGGTGGTATCGGGCTGTTCCCAAGCGCCCTGACCGCAGCAGATGACCGCTTTCCTGCTGCGGTAGAGGTCCATATAGGGGTGATCGGTGGGGAAGTTGGCCATATAGTCCACGGGGGAGTTCTGGTAAACCACCTCGTCCATGTAATCGCCAAAGCCGTATTTTGCGGTGTAGATGCCGCTGAGGGCCAGACAGCCATCGAAAAGATAGGGGAACCGCAGGTAGAGGTTGACGGCATGGGTCGCGCCCAGACTGCAGCCAAAGGCGATCACGCCGGGGAGGCCGTCCCAGCCGTTGCGCTCCTTGGCGATATACTGGATCTTGGGCACGACTTCCTCCACGATGTAGCGGATCCACTGCTCATAGCGGCGGACACGCCAGTAGGGGTCGCCGTTGGTGTCGGACCAGGTCTCCTGATCGATGGTGTCGATGGAGATGACCATGATCTGCCCGGATTCGATCCACGGAGCCAGCGTACCGGCCATGTGGAAGTCCTCAAAGTCGAAGAAACGGCCATCCTGACAGGGGATAAAGAGCATGGGGCGGCCTGCGTGGCCGTAGACCTTGCACTCCATCTCCCGGCCCAGTGCGGGGCTGTAATCCTTGAAGTATTGTGTTTTCATGTAGTTTCCCTCCTCTATATAAAAACCTCTCCGGCGCTCCGCTTGGCTCTCCTATCAGGAGAGGTGGCATCCCGAAGGGATGACGGAGAGGTTCAGTCCAGTTCATACATCAGTGTATGGAACACGAACGGCAGCTGCTTTTCCCAGCTGGCTTCGCTGTGGGTGCCGCCGGGCACCAGGCGGCTGGTCAGGTGGATGCCCCGGACCATGATCTTGCTGCACATCTCGGCAAATTCCCTGCGCATTCCCTCGTGGCTGCCCATCTCCTGGGAACCGTAGTCCATGTAGAGCACCGTGCCGGGCTCCAGCTTTGCGCGGCCCACCAGACCGCTGAGCTTTTCAGGAGACACCCAGATCGACGGCGACAGGGCTGCCGCGCGGCTGAAGGTATCGTTATACTGCAGCAGGGCGTACAGGCTCATCAGGCCGCCCATGGAGCTGCCGCCGATGAACGTGTGCTCCCGGTCCGGCAGGGTGCGGAAATTGTGGTCAATGAAAGGCTTGAACCGGTGGATGAACCAGCTCATGGTCTCCTGCCCCTTGCCGTCAAAGTGGCCATAGGTCGGGTCATCAAAGCGGTAGGGCGAATACTCCACAAGGCGCTCGTTGTTGGGGCCTGCATTGCACTCCACTGCCGCCACGATGAGCGGGGTATCGGTGTAGTCCAGATAATCCGCCACGCCCCAGCTCTTGCCGTAGGTGGCATCCGCATCAAAGAACACATTCTGGCCGTCGAACATATACAGCACCGGATACCGGCGCTCCGGGTCGGCTTCGTACATGGTGGGCAGGTAGACATACACCCGGCGCTGCTCCACGCCGTTCACCGCAGGATAGCTGACGCTCCATTTTTTGACCATATTCCAGTTCCCTCTCGTTTCTGTTTTTCTGCACATAGTCTAGCACTGTGCAGGCGGAAAAGCAATCGGGAGACAAAACCCATGATACGGCAAACGCCGCCCGGCGGCATTCCCACCCAGCGGCGTTTGCAAAAATTCTGAACAGAGAGAAGCGTGGGAAGGATCAGTACTTTTTCTCAACCGGAACGATCCAGCCCTTGGTATCGGGGATCTTGCCCCACTGCATCCCGGTCATGGTGTCGTACAGCTTCTGGGTCACAGGGCCGATTTTGCCATCGCCAATGTAGGCGTGCTCGCCCTTCCAGACCAACTCCTTGACAGGGGAGACGACTGCGGCGGTACCAGTGCCGAAGACCTCTTCCAGCTTGCCCTCACGGGCGGCCTGCATGATGTCCGCAATGGCCAGCTTGCCCTCGATGACATCATAGCCCCAATCCTTCAGCAGCTCGATGCAGCTGCGGCGGGTAACGCCGGGCAGAACGGTGCCGACGGTTGCAGCGGTGTAGACCTTGCCGTCGATCTTGAACATGATGTTCATGCTGCCGACTTCCTCAACGTACTTCTTCTCCACGCCGTCCAGCCACAGCACCTGTGCGTAGCCCTGCTCCTCGGCCAGCTCACCGGCCTTGATGGAAGCAGCGTAGTTGCCGCCGCACTTGGTGAAGCCGGTCAGGCCGGGAGCGGCACGGATGTATTCATCCTCAACGTAGATGCGGACGGGGTTGATGCCCTCGGCGTAGTAAGCGCCGGAGGGAGCACAGATGATGCAGAAGATATAGTGCTTGGAAGCGTGCACGCCCAGACCCACATCATTTGCAAAAATGAAGGGACGGATGTACAGGGAAGCGCCATCGGTGTGGGGCACCCAGTCGCGCTCCACATCCACCAGAGCCTCAACAGCCTGCACAAAATCCTCTTCCGGGATCTTGGGGATGCACAGACGGTCGGCGGAATCCTGGAAACGCTTTGCGTTGCACTCAGGGCGGAACAGCTGAATGGTGTCATCCGCGGTGCGGTAAGCCTTCATGCCCTCAAAGATCTCCTGCGCATAGTGGAACACCACCGTGGCCGGGTCCAGCGGGAAGGGTGCATAGGGGACGATGCGGGCATCGTGCCAGCCCTCGCCCTCGGTATAATCCATCACAAACATGTGGTCGGTAAATTTCTTGCCGAAGCCCAGCTTGGTCTCGTCCTGAGGCTTCTCCTTGGGAGAAGTGGTACGAGTGATCTTGATATCCAACATGATATATTTCCCTCTTTTCTGATCTCACACAGCAGATTTTGCGCGGCACGCGCCCGCACCTGAAATGCCGAATGTTGTTTTCTATTATAGTAGTATGAGCCGGATTTGCAAGGAAACGCAAAATCTTTCATGTTTGGGGGCTGTAAGTTGTCGCAAATTGTGATAGAATGAAAACATAAACCCTCTCAGTCAACGCCGATGGCGTTGCCAGCTCCCCCAAAGGGGGAGCCCATTGCGGCTTTTAGATTTTGGTTTTGCGAAAACCTTTCCCAAGAGGCAGAACAGCCTCTCCCTTCGGGAGAGGTGGCATTGCGAAGCAATGACGGAGAGGGTTATAATAAAAGGAGTTCTACCATGATCAACGGCGTGATTTTTGATATGGACGGCCTGATGTTCGACACCGAGCGGATGTGGGCTACTTTCTGGGAACCGGCGCTGGCGGCGCTGGGTCTGGAGTACAAGGAAGGCCTTGCCGAGGCTGAACGCGGCACGGCAGGCGAAACTTCCCGTAACATCGTGCGGCAGTTCTACGGAGAGGACTGCGATGCCAACGCCATCATCGACAGCCTGCACCGGGTGGCCGATGAGGAGTTCCAGAAACCGGTGCCCAAAAAGCCGGGGCTGGACGAGCTGCTGGCCTGGCTGGATGCCAACCACATCCCCATGGCGGTGGCCTCCTCCAGCCGGGTCCATGTCATCGAGGGCAACCTGAACAACTGGGGGCTGACCCACTACTTCAAGGCGCTGGTATCCGGCCAGCAGGTCAAGCACTCCAAGCCCGACCCGGAGATCTTCCTGCTGGCGGCGGAAAAGCTGGGCACCGACCCCGCCCGCACGCTGGTGCTGGAGGACAGCTACAACGGTGTCCGCGCCGGTGCCGCCGGGGGCTTTGTCACCGTCATGGTGCCCGATCTGCTCCCCGCCGACGATGAGATGCGCGGCCTGTATACCATGGAATGCACCAGCCTGAACGAGGTGCTGGCCAAGCTGAAAACGGGAGAACTGTAATTAAGGGAAAAAACCGCAAAATAGTTCCGTGTTCCGGGGTTTTATTGTCTCCTGTGTTATGTTATAATAAAAGAAAAGAAAAAAGGAGACATTCCCATGAAAATCGCAATTCCTTATGAAAATGGTATGGTATTCCAGCACTTCGGCCACACGGCAGAGTTCAAGTTCTACGAGGTCGAAAACGGACAGGTGACGGCCAGCGAGGTCGTTTCCACCAACGGGCAGGGCCACGGCGCACTGGTGGGCTTTCTGGCCCAGCACAATGCCAATGTGGTGTTCTGCGGCGGCATCGGCCCCGGGGCACAGAACGCCCTTGCACAGGCAGGCATCCAGCTGTTTGGCGGGATCAGCGGCCCGGCAGACGCGGCAGTTGCGGACTATCTGGCCGGAAAGCTCCGCTTTGACCCCAACGCCCATTGCGACCACCACGACCACGGCGAGGGCCACCATTGCGGTGAACATCATTGCGGCGGGCACTCCTGCGGCCAGTAACCCATAACATCACAAAACCCCGGAGCGATGCATCACAGCAAACGCTCCGGGGTTATTTTATGCCTTAGAAGAACCGGCAGAAGCCGGGGCAGTACCGTGAGCGCCCGGCCTCATCTTTTATTGAGACACAAAAGAGATGCTCTCGGTCTGCTTCGATGCGGCCGGGCGGGGCGGGTCTGCTTTGGTCAGCATCTGCTGGAATTTCCGCGCCGCCGTGTTCAGCGGGCGGTGGCGGTCGTAGACAAGGCAGATGGAACGGGTCGGGATGATCTCCTGCAGGTGGAGCTGCACCAGCTCGCCCCGCTCCAGGCTATCCCTCGCCATGGGTTCCGGCACAAAGGCAAGCCCCAGCTCGCTTTTGACCAGCGTGAGCATCTGGTCGGTGGTGGCGGCTTCCGTATCCGGCTTGAGGACCGCGCCATGATCCAGGAAGAACTGCCGGTACAGGCTGCGGGTCACGCTCTCGTCGCTGAGGGAGATGAGGGGATAGCTGCGCAGCTCCTTCAGGGTCAGGCTCTGACTTGCCAGCGCGGTGAAGGTCCTGCCACCCACCAGCACCTCGTAAAACGGCTTCAGCTCCACCATTTTCAACCCCGACTCGATCTCCGCCGGGGTGCTCACAATGGCAAAGTCCACCTCGCCGTTCTTCACGGCCTGCACCGCCTGCGGGGTGGAGTGGTTTGAGATGCGCAGCCGGATGCCGGGATATTCGGTGTGGAAATCCCGCAGCTTTTTGGAAAGATAAATGTTGAGCGCTGTCTCGGTGGCGCTGATGCTGATGGTTCCGTGCTCCAGCGTGGCACTGGCGCTCAGCTCCTCCTCGGCATCCTGGATCTGCACCGCCGCCGAAGCAATGCGGGAGTAGAGCATCTCGCCTTCCGGTGTCAGGGTCACACCCCGGTTGGAGCGGATGAACAGCACGCAGTTCAGCTGGCTTTCCAGCCGGTTCATCGAGTGGGTGATGTTGGGCTGGTTGTTGCCCAGAACCCGCGCGGCCTTGGTAAAGTTCTGATACTTCGCCACATAATAGAAGATCTTGTAATACTCCCAATCCACATACATGATATGCCTGCCTCCTCCATGTAAAAATCGCATTGCTGCCTTGTGCAGAATACTTTTTGCACATTCTATTCCTGCCCGTATCATAACAACTGCAATCGAAAATTGCAAGAGGAAATTGAAAAATAGTACCCCTATCAGGACGAGCACGGCAAGAGCTGCGACAAATGGGAGAGCTTTCCCACCAAAGAGGAGGCGGTGAAACGCCAGAAGCAGATCGAGCATGCCGACCCGGAAATGAAGGCAAAACTCCACCTGGCACTGCTCACCTGATGCAAAAAAGGGCACTGATTGCAATGCAATACAGCGCCCTACATCATCGGACATGGATAACACCGACCGTGCAAAAACCGTGCAGAAACCGTGCACTTACTCTCAGACAAATGAAAAATCGACTTATCCTACAACGGCTTGACGGCATTGGTTCGAGTGACCGCACACCAAAAATCAAGTCTTGGAGGATACGACTATGACAAAATTGCTTTCCTGCCGCTACAACATGGACACCAACCGGGTAGAAGCCCGGTTCGAGGATGGCATCACTCTTGCCATCGACTGCATCGCTGTGGAGGACGAATACGGCAACTCCCCGGCACAGCGGGCAGAGCTGGACTGGCTGCTGTATAATAAGCCCTTGGAGTACGCACAGATTGTGCTGAGAGGGGAGATGGAGCATTACCTGTCGCTGGGGTGTGACCATGGCAGGCTGGAGGATTGATTGTTGCCTTTTTCAAAGCAACCAAGCGGTTCTTATCTGCTTTGCCGTTTCTCTTTATGCTGCTTTTACCGTTTCATCGCTCTAGTTTTGCAACGAAAGTCTGTTTTGCGAAATAGACGTTTGTTGGCTATTTTTTTTTTTTTTTTTTAAATTTCAATCGATGATATGTTATATATGAAAGAATATTGCATATAGGCATGTTGCACGATTTTTTTGAGGTGGTATACTCCTCCTTGTGGCATACGGTTTGCTGCACACGAACACAATGATAACGCAAAAGAGAGGAATACCGCAATGAAAAAACGGTTGCTCGCAGGCTTGCTCGCAACGAGTATCGCACTGAGCATTTCGATGGGAGCTTTCCCTGCAATGGCAGCAACAAACGACGACTTCGTCGAAGACCGGGAGGACATTGCCGACTACACAGACGACAGTTACTCTTCCGGCTACTCTTCCTCGGAACAGCTTTTTGACGACATCATCTTCTTTGACTTGGACGAAGAAGTAGACGACACCGCAGCGGAAGTCATCGCAGAAGAAGATGCCAACGATTCGAGCGACACCGAGATTGATAGGGCGGCCGATTCAATCGAGGAGACAGAGCCGGAGGACGAAGTGCAAGACACGGATGCTGCCGAAGATCGGAACGATCGGGAAGACTCGGACGAAGAAACAAAGTCAGGCACGAACCCGGGGGAAACAGGCCCCTCCGATGCAGAAACCGAGGAGGATGTGTCGGACTCGTGGGAGGAAACGCCGAAGATCGACAGCGAATTGGAGGCAGCCATCGCTTCCGAAGATCCGTTCTCTTATTATGACGATGATGCGTCAGAAAAAGAAATGGATGACGACATTGCTCTGCTGGCTGCCGGAAAAACCATGGCGCACGAAGACTACGCATACACCGATGTGTCGTCTGGTACAGAGTACATGGTGGACCTCTACACGGACCACACGGCAAAAATCTGGCAGCTGACCACCTCCTCCGGCGAAGCCGAGTGTATCCTTCCAAGTACGATCTATTACACAGACGATGACGGCGTGCCGGAGCCGACCCCCTATACGGTCACCGAACTGCGCTTATCCTATTGGAGCGGTGTAACTTCGGACAATAACAACTATACTGCGCTGGTGCTACCGGATACCCTGACCGACATTGGGGGCTCATTATCCGGCTTCAAAAATGTAACAGAGATTACCATTCCGGGCAGTGTCAAAGTTTTCAATGCGACTCTGCAAAACATGAAGCAATTGAAGACTCTGACCTTCGATGAAGGCGTGGAGGAGATTGCTTCGGGATCGGTCGTATCCGGCTGCAAGAGCTTGACAACCATCCATCTGCCCAGCAGCCTGCAAAAACTCTCAGGGACGGGCACCTTTTCCGGCGCATCGGCGCTGACGGATATCACGCTCTCGGAAGGCATTGCGATCACAGAGGGTTCCACCTTCAGCGAGTGTACTTCTCTGGAATCGATCGAGCTTCCGGCCTCCATTACAACGATCCCCAGCAGTATGTTTGCAGGCTGCTCCGCTTTGGAGCGTGTGACGGCCAAGGGGACCATTACAGCCATTGGCAACGGTGCCTTTGGAAGCGTTACAGACTGGAAGGATCAGGAAATCGCCGATACAGTCTTGACGGAGATCCCGGATCTAAGTCAGGTCACGTCCATTGGAGACCGTGCATTTTACGGCTGCTCGGCATTGGAGACGGTTGACCTTCACAGCGTTACCACCATGGGATATGGCGCTTTCCAAGGGTGTGATGCGTTGTCCGGGGAGATCGACCTGAGCAATCTGGAGGTAATCCCGGGACATGCATTCTGCTATGATCCTAATATCACCTCGGTCATTACCTGCCCCACGCTGAGATCGATCGGGGATTGGGCGTTTATCTGGGCGGATATCTCAACCATCTCGCTGCCGGAGACGCTGAATTCCATCGGAACTTACACGTTCTATAAGGCCTCTTTGAGCGGCACCGTTGCACTACCGGATAGCCTGACTCAACTGGGTGCGAGTGCATTCAGTGGATGTGAAGAGGTCAATGCCATTCAGATCGGCTCAGGGCTCAAGGATATCCCTGCGGATGCTTTCGCTGGTTGTACAAATCTAAAAACGATCACGGTAAACAATCGTCGGGAGGATGTGACCATCCCGAAAATCGATGGGGTTACCGTCACATATACCATCCCGTCTCTGACGGCTGACAACGACAAAGTCTCCGCTGCAGCAGATGCCTTGAGCTTACAGCAGGCGGTCAATCAGGCAAATGGAACGCCAGTCACCATTGAAAAAGACATTCGTTTGGATGAACCCGTTAGGATAATCGCAGGGCAGCGGGTCGAAATCACTGCAAATGCGAACTGCAACATTTTTGGCAATAAGGACGAGAATGTTAAGAATCTGTTTGTGGTGGAAGAAGGCGGTGAGCTTTCGCTGACCGGCGCGCTGACATTGGGCGGCTGGAACAATACCGGCAGCATTCTTGTTAATCATGGCAAAACGACGATAGATGGCAATGTTGTAATCGAAAAGTCCACTCTGGAAGGGGACAGCATGGGTGTCATTGAGGACAACGGCTCAAGTGCAGAACTCATTTTGGAGAACGGCACCATCCAGAACCATAAGATCCGCGGTGCACTCAGCGCCTCGATCCGAGTCACAGAAGGCGCATCGTTTACCATGAATGGGGGCACCATTCAGGACAACATCGCAAATACCTCTTCCAGCGATTCCTCCTCCCCCGCAGTACTGCTGCTGGGTGCAAGCACGTTTACCATGAACGGAGGCTCCATCTGCAACAACAGCGGCCAATGTGGAACAGCTGTTTACCTTACGGCTTCCAGCAATGCCGCAAAAGCCCGTTTTACGATGAATGGCGGAACCCTAAGCAACAATGAAAGCCGCTCGTATACGCCGTACTCCACACCTACGGGTGCTGTTTTTGTAAAGTACTCCGCAGAGTTTGTTTTGAACGATGGCACCATTACCGGCAACTGTGCACACGACGGAGCCGGTGGCGGTGTGGCAGTTATGGATGAATTGCCAACGGAAGAACATGGCACCGCCTTTACGATGAACGGCGGTACCATCTCGAACAATACGGCATCGGGGTCTCGTTGTTCCGGCGGCGGCATTTACTCCTGCTCGAATTATGTCTCTTTGCTGGGAGGACGAATCGAGAACAACTCCGCCTACGATGGCGGCGGTGTCTACAGTGAGGGCAATACCGAAATCTATACGACCCTGCACATTGAGAACGCTCTGATCACGGGGAATACTGCGGACCAAGGCGGCGGTCTGTGGTTCTGCCCCACAGGTGATGCGAAGCTGTATATGCAGGATGGTGCCGTGATCTATGGGAATACGGCAGCATCGGCAGGCGACGACTTCGCTTCGCCAGAGGTTGCGACAGGCGCAGGCGGAAACGGCGGTGTTACCCTGCCGGATTATTTTCCCAATGGCAAAGTGATCCAGTGGTTCAGCGACGGCTTCCTGTACGCTCCCTATGGAAATCGCGGTACAGCCGGGCAGGGAACCCGATACAATACGGTTGAGTACGCCAAGCGTGTGACAGGGGTACAGAATGAGAAAAAGGGATTGGCGTTGAAATCTGTTGTTTCGGACGGTGTGTCGATTCCTGCAACGGGATCGCTTATCATTACAGGCAATCAGGCTTCGCACGGTGGTGGCGGTATTGGTGCCAACGGCGGCGTGGTCATCGGCGAAGCGACCTCCCTGTCCTATTCGATCTCGGTAAAAAAAGCCTGGGATAATCCGGGCTATGAGGACACCCAGCCTTCCGGCGTGACGATTCACCTGAAGGAACGCGACACCGGGGATATTGTAAGCACAGCAGAGCTGACCGGCGAAAATGGATGGCAGCATACCTTCACCGATCTTCCGCTTTCGCCGGATCACTACACGGTGACCGAGCAGCCGCTAGAAGGATATAAAGCGACCTACTATCAGGATGCAGACGGAAACTTCATCATTACCAATACCTATTTGACCACACCTACGCCAGATGTGCCCGCTGTAACGATCTCTGTCCCGGTGGAAAAGAAATGGGTCAACGATTACAAGTGGGAACGCCCTGCAAGCATCCATGTTTCTCTGTGGAACGGCGATGCAAAGGTCAAAGAAGCAGACCTGACTGCAGATATGGGCTGGACGTATATTTTTGAAGACCTGCCCGAAGGCACCTACTCCGTAACAGAAGACGCTGTGCCCGGTTATGAGACCTTGATTGAGCGCAGCGATACGGGCGGTTTCATCATTACCAATACATATGAACGCCCTCTGTATCCCGAACCGATTGAGCCCATTGACCCCATCCCACCTGTGGATCCCCCGCAAGAGGAGATCGTGACGCCGCCGATTGTTCCAGGGACCACCGGGAATGAACCCAACCCACCCTCCACGGAGGAGACTACAAGCGTACCTCCAACAGAACCGACGGAGGAATCAACAGAAGAATCAACGGAAGAACGCTCGGCTGAAAGCGATCCAGAGGAATCTCCCATAAAAGAAACGCAAGAGACTTCCTCTGTTTCTGCAAAACCGCCCAAGTTGATCCAGACCGGCCAGACATGGTGGCCTGTTTTCCTGCTAATGTTTGCTGGCGCGGGCCTGCTTGTGTTTGGCTTCTATAAGCGCTCGAAAGAGAACATCGATCACGAATAAATCAAAAAGCCCGCTGCTCATTTTGAACTGCACCCCATTTGTTAGACAGTATGGTATACTGTTTAGGAAATGGGGTGTTTTTGTATATCGACTACTACAACAACCGCCGAATCAAATTAAAACGAAACGGCCTGAGCCCTGTGCGATACAGGATTCAGACCGTTCAGGTCCCTTAATTCTTATTTTTGTCTAACTTTTGGGGGTCACTTCAAAGATAACATGGCTTTTTTGTAAAGTGTGCAGGAGATGTGCAAAAGTATGCAGACTCTGCCAGAAAAACAAAAAAGCCATGAAATCTTTCGATTTCACGGCACTTTCTGGTGCGATGGAAGGGACTCGAACCCCCGGCCTACTGATTCGTAGCGCACGCCGGGCGATTCCCTCAATTTTTGGAAGTTACGTTTTATCGTTATTTTATTGCGAAGCATCGCAGGTTTTGAACTTCGAGTTTCTGCGCCCTTTGTCCGATTTTGCAACGATTTGCACCCTTTGCACGTTTTGAAACCGTGCAAAAACCGTGCAGAAACCGTGCACTTACTCCCAGACAAACTAAAAATCACCTTTATCCGACAACGGCTTGACGGCATCGGTTCGAGTGACCGCACACCAAAAATCAAGTCTTGGAGGATACTATTATGACAAAATTGCATACCTGCCACTACAACATGGACACCAACCGGGTGGAAGCCCAGTTCGAAGATGGCACCACCCTTGCCATTGACTGCATCGCCGTGGAGGACGAGTACGGCAACACCCCTGCACAGCGGTCAGAACTTGACTGGCTGCTGTACAATAAGCCCTTGGAGTACGCTCAGCTCGTGCTGAGAGGGTGGATGGAGCAGTATCTTGCCCTCGGCTGTGACCATGGCAGGCTGGAGGACTGAGCCGCAGAAACCGCGCGGCAAAATCGCTAATCGCGCGGCGCGCGTTTCTCAGCGCAAATTCAGCGCAAACCATACCAAGTCAGCGTATTTTCAGCGTAAATCCCGGAAAGTCAGCGTAAATAACCATTTACCATATATAATGATGCCCGCCCATCTGTGGAAAAGCCAGAGTGGGCGGGCATTCTGCATTTTCAGACCGACTGGAACCCTTTGCCGATGATCTCGCTGGAGTTAACGATGGTCAAAAAAGCCTCCGGATCCTCCCGGCGCAGGAAATCCCGCAGCAGCCCTGCCTGCCGCCGGGTCAGCGCCACCATGATCATGGTGCGGGGCTCGCCGGTGTACACGCCGGTGGCGTTCTGCTGGGTCGCTGTGCGTCCCAGTGTTTCCGTAACGAAATGCCGGATGGGCTCCGGCCTTGAGGTGATGACCGTACACACCTTGCGGAGATTCAGGCTCTCGATGGCGGTATCCACGATGGTGCTGCGCCCGATGAGCCCCAGCACGCAGTACATCCCGGTCTGCGGGCCGTAAATGCAAGCCGCAAACAGCACCGTGCCGATATCGCTGAGCAGAAGAGCCCTGCCGATCTCCACCTTGATGTACTTGTGTAAGATCATCGCCACGATCTCGGTTCCGCCGGTGGATGCCCCGATGTTGAACACAATGCCGCTGGCAAGGGCCGGCAGCGCCACCGCAAAGCACAGCTCCAGCAAGGTGTCATCCGTTAAAGGCTGGGACATGGGAAACAGCTTTTCGCACATACTGGAGTAAAAGCTGAGCATGAAGGAGGAGTACAGCGTCCATCCCATGGCCTTTATCCCCAGAAAGACGCAGCCCAGCACATCCAGCACCGCATTGGTGATCCACATAAAGGTGCTGACGCTCAACGCCGGAAAGCAGGTAGCCAGCACAACGGAAAGACCTGTGGTGCCGCCAAATACGAAGTGGTTGGGGGCGCAGTAAAAGTTCAGTGCCGCCGCACAAATGATCAGGCTCAGATTCAGCAGCAGAAAAAACCGTGCGCCGCTCCACAGCTGTGCCGGGGTCAGGTTTTTGCACAGACCGTTCTTGATTGCTTCCATCTCAGTCCAGGT
>ENA-USUG01001358-USUG01001358.1-human-gut-metagenome-genome-assembly--contig:-NODE-1358-length-41534-cov-10.405287_pt1 | contig 41534 bp, 40 predicted proteins | sample MGYA00250059_ERZ773394 | MGnify/ENA primary metagenome ERZ773394 (study PRJEB29103, sample SAMN06111957) | human gut metagenome | biome: human gut; feature: ankylosing spondylitis patient; material... | reverse complement strand
GCATCTGCCTTATTTTCAATAGCAGATGCCAACGAGTTTCGGTTCGCGCGGTTTTATATTGTCTGTGAAGCGGTGCCCTTAGGGACACCAGAAAGTCCGCCCATTGTCTGCGGTTTGCCGGACACCTCCTGTGGATTGTCCAAACGTGGCAAAGACACGGAATATAATGTCAAAAGCGGCATGCAAGAAATTCACGTATTTTGCTCCAACGATTCTCCACGCCTGCTTCCATTCTGGAACAGGATGATTCTTCCCCTTCAGATTCTGTCAATCCTGTTACCATTCCACTTCCCATCTGTCAGCCGTCCTCCGGCACTAACCAGTTGTCTACAGGGTTCCAGCCATCCGGTCGCGGATCTCTACCCCGGTCGGTGTCCCCGCAAGCCCTCCTTTTCCGGTCTCACGGATATCCTCATTCATGCTGCGGCCGATACTGCGCATCGCATCAATCACTTCATCCGGCGGAATCTTACTGAAGATCCCCGCCATCGTCATATCTGCGGAAGTCATGGCATTCACGGCTCCCATGACATTGCGCTTCACACACGGAACTTCCACGAGTCCCGCCACCGGATCGCATGCCAGTCCAAGCAGATTCTTAAGCGCCAGCGCCGCTGCATTGGCAATCTCATCTGCACCGCCGCCCAGAAGATACGTCACACCACCTGCCGCCATCGCGGAAGCCGAACCGATCTCCGCCTGACAGCCGCCTGCCGCGCCTGCCAGAAACGCCCGGTTTGCAATCACGCCGCCGATTCCGGCTGCCACGTACAGGGCTTCCACCATACACTCCTCAGAAAAACCGCGCTCCTCCTGCACACTCAAAAACACTGCCGGTACCACACCGCAGGAGCCTGCGGTCGGTGCCGCCACGATCCGCTTCATGCAGGCATTGGACTCGCTGGTCTTCAGCGCTTTTTCCATCACTTTTCCGATAAAGTCTCCGCAGAGCAGCGTTCCCGCCTCCCGCGCCCGCTTCATCCTGGTTCCCTCTGTTCCGACCAGTCCACTTGCTGACTTTAACGTCTCATCGTAATGTGCATCTGCATACTGCATTGCCTGGTACATCCCGCGCATCTGTGCAAACGACTCCTCTGCGCTGATGCCCTGCTCCACGCAGTCATCCTCCTGCACAATTTTCCAAAAAGGCTTCCCGGTCTCTCTCTCCATCCGGCACAGTTCCTCCAATGATCGGTACATTGTCATCCTCCCTCTGTTTTTCTATCATCCAGACGGTTCACACCGCCTTCCCGTCACATACGCTGCATCCTTCTGCCCGTCTGATGTCTCTATGCTTCCAGCATGCTTAAGTAGGTAACCTTTAAAATTCCCTCCAGATGCTCCAGCCACTCGATTGCCTCTCCCGGCACCTCTCTGTCGCACTCGATGACCATGACCGCCCTGGTGCCCCGGCTCTCGCGGTAAAGCTGCATCGTAGCAATATTTACCGACTTGTGCGCCAGCATCGAAGTCACCTCAGCCACATGCCCTGGCTGGTCGATGTTGTGCACGATCAGGGTCGGATAATCCCCGCTGAAATTCGCTGTCAGCCCGTCCAGCTCGCAGATCCGGATCTGTCCGCCTCCTACCGACGCCGCAATGACTTCCAGCGTACGGCCGGATTTTCCGGTCAGATTCATCTTGACCGAGTTGGGATGTACATCTCCCAGATCAATCCCCTCCAGTGTAAAACTCATCCCAGACTCCTTTGCCATCGTAAAGCTCTCCGGGATTCTCGGATCATCCACCTGCATCCCGAGCAGTCCTGCCAGGATCGCCTTATCCGTACCGTGTCCCTTGCCCGTTGCCAGAAAAGAGCCATGAAAATATATTTTTGCGTCCGCAACCTCCTCCGCTAAAAGCTTTCTGCTGACTCTGCCGATCTTCACAGCTCCCGCTGTATGTGAACTTGACGGTCCTACCATCACAGGTCCTATGATGTCGAGTAAATTCATCCTTTTTCTATTCCTTCCTTTGCGCTTTTCGCGTAAAATAAGGGGTATATCCCCGATATACCCCCTTGTCTGCCAAATTCTTTCCTTATTATATAAGCATTGTACAAAAAAGACAACCTGTTTTTTTTCGGGAGAATATGATACACTGAATGAAATGCAACGAATCGGAGGAATCCCATGAAAACACAGAAGACTTCCACAGCAAATACACATATACACGCCGACGGCATCACTCATACGCACGTTGACGGCATCACCCATGCACACGCCGACGGCTCCACTCACACGCATGCTGACGACACCGTTCATACTCATGCCAGCGGCTCCGTTCATACTCATGCCCACGGCTCCACTCACACACATCCGCATCACCACGAGAATACCAAGGCGGTCTTAAACCGCATGAACCGTGCGATCGGACATATGGAGGCCGTCCGCACGATGATCGAAGACGACAGGGACTGCAGCGAAGTGCTTGTTCAGATTGCGGCGGTGCGTTCCGCCATCAACAATATCGGTAAAATCATTTTAGAGGATCACATCAGCCACTGCCTGGTCGACGCCGTTGAAACCGGGGATGAGCAGGTCATCCGGGACTTAAATGATGCGATCGACAAGTTTGTAAAGTGATACATTTTTCATTTGGACATAGTTTGTTCATTTTTTATTCATATTTTATAGAAATCCAGGAAATCTTAAACCTTTTTTATTCATCTTCCCGATTGATTTTTGATGCAATTAGCGCTATATTCTCTTAGTATCGAAATTTAGCTTTACTTCCTTTTTACAGGAGTTTTACACTGGAGAATCGGCAGCCCGGCTGCCCACATATATTGCACGCGTGAGCGTATCGGTGTTTCACACCGCCTACAGTCATTTTGGGAGGGTTCTATGAAAAAATTATTTAACATTCTAAAAGAAAAGCTTGCACCGCTTTCCAGTAAGCTTCAATCTCTGAAGAGCATTCTTCCGCAGAAGAAGCCACACAGTGAAAAATACTATAAACGGATTGCTTTCCTTAATAAGTATTCTCTTATTTTCCACTTTTTATTAGCCTGTCTGTTAATTCTTGCCGTGGAGACGATTTCCAGACGGGACTTTGTGAGCGCTATAACTTTCATCAGCAATCACACGCTTGCATTCTTATATAATGCGCTGATTATCTTTGCATCTCTATCCCTTGTCTATCTGACAAAATATCGTACACAGATGCGTATCTTAATCAGCGGTTTGTGGATTTTCCTTGGAACCGTCAACGGTCTGATTCTGTCAAACCGTGTCACACCGTTCAGCTACACAGACTTAAAATGTCTGCCGGATCTGTTCGCAATGCAGAACACCAACTATTTTACAGCGGAGGAAGCAACCATGGTCGTGTCCGTTGTGGTTGCCTTCTTTGTCATTCTTGGTCTTCTCTTTGCAAAGGGACCCCGTTATCAGGGAAAACGCCATACCGTGCTTGGTCCGGTCTCCATTGCCGCTCTGATTTTAATCGGTCTTCCGATTACCACACAGGCAGCACAGAGTTCCAACATTCTTGCTTCCTATTTTGCAAATATTGCGCAGGGCTACTCTGATTACGGTTTTGTGTACGGTTTTTCCACCAGTGTTGTCGGAAGAGGCATGGATAAACCGGAAGATTATTCCGAGGAAACCGTTGATGCGATTAACACCCTTGTTGATTCCGCCAGCAGCCCAACCACTGTTTCCACAGGCAGCGAGCCAAATATTATCTGTGTTTTACTGGAGTCCTTCTGTGATCCTTACGAAGTAAACTTTTTAAATATGTCCGAAGATCCGATTCCGAATTTCCACAACCTTGAGACAAACTATTCCACCGGTTACCTTACCGTACCGGTCGTGGGTGCAGGTACCGCCAATACGGAGTTCGAGGTTCTGACCGGAATGAGCATGCAGTATTTCGGTACCGGCGAGTATCCTTACAAGACGATCTTAAAGCAGACGGACTGCGAAAGTATTGCCGATGATCTCTCCCAGATCGGTTATGGTACGCATGTCGTACATAACAATACCGCTACTTTCTACAGCCGCAACAATGCTTTTTCCATGATGGGATTCGATACCTTTACCAGCAAGGAGTGCATGAATATCTCCCAGTACACGCCGAATGGCAACTGGCCGACCGATGATGTGCTGGTACAGGAGACTGTAAAAGCTATGAACGCGACAGAAAACCAGTCCGATTTCGTATATACCATTACCGTGGAAGGTCACGGCGATTACCCGACCGAGAAGCTTCTGGAAAATCCGGATATTCTTGTTTCCGGCGCCGCAGATGAGGCTTCCAACAACCAGTGGGAATATTATGTCAACATGATTCATGAAGTGGATGACTTCATCGGAGATCTGATCACAGCGGTTGACCGCCGCGGAGAGGACACCATCATCGTGTTCTTCGGCGATCATCTTCCAACGATGGGACTCACCGATGCGGATATGAAGTCCGGTGATATTTTCAAGACCAAGTACATCACCTGGAACAACATGGGGCTTGCAAAAAAAGATGCTGATCTGACCGCTTACCAGCTTCTCGCTCACATTACCGATCAGGCAGGTATTCATGAGGGAACCATGTTCCGTTATCATCAGACACAGACCGCTTCCGAGACCTATCTTTCCGGTCTGGAGGATCTGCAGTACGATCTGCTGTACGGCAAACGCTACACCTACGGCGGAGAGGACCGCTACCCTGCATCCGACCTTGTGATGGATGTGGAGGACGTTACCGTCTCCTCTGTCCGCAAGAATACAAGCAACAATACCTTGACGGTGTACGGTGCGAACTTTACCAAGAATACGAAGATTTTCGTGAACGGCAATAAAGTTCCTACCACATTCCTGACATCGAACCTGATTACGACCAGCCTGGACAATGTGCAGAACGGCGATACCATTACCGTGAATATCCTCGGTTCCAAGAGCCTACTGCTCCGTGCCGGTACCGGCGAGGTTGTCTACGAGGATCCGGATATTGTTCCGGAGACAGAAGATCCGACCGAGATTCCGGATACGACCGCTACCGAGATGAAAAATACCGAGACAGAAAGCTCTGAGACGAAGAACTCTGAGACAGAAAGTTCCGAGATGAAGAACACCGAAACAGAAGGCTCTGAGACAGGCAGCTCCGAAACAGCCTCCAAAACCGACAGCTCAGCGGTCACTTCCGAAGCTGCATCGGATACCAACAACTAGATGCTAAAAGGAACTGCCGCAATAAGCATACCGTACTTTACTCTGATAACTAATATTATGAGAAGCATGCCCCTGCGATTTTGGGTGGAATGCCTATGGAACATTCTGTTCAAAAAATGCGGCATTTCTAACCAGCCGGTGACTGCATCTGCGATGATCCGTGTCTTTCCAAGTTTGGAGCACTCTACGGACTGTGTCCGCAAGCCAACAGACAATTTTAGGACTTTTGTGTGTCCCTTATGGCACCAATGAACAAAACATAACCGCGCGAAGCCGATGTCTGAATTGGCATCTGCCCTATTTTCAATAGCAGATGCCAACGAGTTTCGGTTCGCGCGGTTTTATATTGTCTGTGAAGCGGTGCCATTAGGGACACTAGAAAGTCCGCTCATTGTCTGTGGCTTGTCGGACACACTCCGGGAGAGTCCAAACGTGGAAGAGACACGGAATCAGATGCAGTCATCCGGCTGGAAGAAATACACACATTTTTCTCCAACGAATGTTTCATATGCAGTTCCACCCGAAATCTGCATCATGCGCTTCCTGTAATATTACTTATCACTCCAAAGAGGACTCTGCTTATTGCGGCAATTCCTTTACATCCGCAATCTTCTTCGTTTTATTTTACATAGGCATGGTCAACCTTAATCTTCGGGTAGTAATTATCCCCCAGGCATTCCGTGACTCTTCCGCAGATCGCCGCAACCAGCTCCTCATCGCTCATCTTGAACTGGAACGGCACCAGCACATCGAAGATCAGGTTGGAATGGGTCGGACCGCTGACTACCCTGAAATCATGGATCGTAATCACATCATCTATTCCCTTTGTGATCGATACGACAGCGGCTTTCAGTTCACTGACGTGCTCATCGGAGGTCACAATCGGGTCCATATGTATCGTCGCCTCACACCCCAGCTTCTCCCGCAGTTCATTCTCCACGTTGTCAATCACATCATGTACTTCCAGAATATCGCCGTCTGCCGGCACTTCCGCATGCAGCGTCACCATCTTGCGCCCCGGACCGTAATCGTGCACGATCAGATCATGGATCCCGCAGATCTCCGGATGCGACATGACAATCCGGTCGATCTGCATGACAAAATCCTCTGCCGGCGGCTGTCCCAACAGCGGATTGAGTGTCTCCTTCGCCGCGCTGATCCCCGCATACAGAATGAATACACCAACCAGCACACCGCACCATCCGTCGATGTGAAGTCCGGTAAAATGTCCGATCAGTGTTGCCGCAAGAACTGCCGTTGTCGCACATGTGTCACTCAGGCTGTCGATGGCTGTTGCCTGCATTGCCGCAGAATCAAGCTTTTTCCCGATCGTGTGATTGTAAAAATACATATACAGCTTCACCAGAATCGACAACACCAGAATCACAACAATCAGCCCGGAGAACTCTGTCTCCTCCGGATGTACGATTTTGCCCACCGAATCCCGGATCAATTCATATGCCATCAGAAGAATCGCTGCTGCCACCACCAGCCCCGAGATATACTCAATCCTGCCATGTCCGAACGGATGCTCCGGGTCCGGCTTTGTGCCTGCCAGCTTGAAGCCCGCCAGCGTCACGATCGAAGATCCCGCATCCGACAGGTTGTTGACCGCATCTGCCGTGATGGCAATGGAATGGCTGATGGTACCCGCAAGAAATTTTCCCGCAAAGAGCAGTACATTGAACAGAATACCTACCACACCGCACAGCACACCATATTCTTCACGAATCTTCGCCTGATCGTTCTTCTCCTGAATGAATATCTTCGCCAATAATGTAACCATAAAACTACCCCCTCGATCGCTTCTCCCCTACTCAAGCTTTCCAATATCATGCACCGGCCAGTAGATCACTGCCGCCTTGCCCAGAATCTTATCCTCCCTCACATACGGATTCGTCCAGTATCGTGCGTCCCACGAATCATTCCGATTATCCCCCAGCATCAGATAAGAGTCTTCCGGCACCTCAAAATGATAATTCCCCGTCGCCACCGTCCAGTCCTCTTTGAGATAATCCTCGTCCAGCGGCGTATCCGCTCCGTCAATATAAATGTATCCGTCCCGGATATCCACGGTCTCGCCCGGAAGCCCGATCACACGCTTCACATACAGTTCTTCCTCGTTGTCCGGATAACGGAAAATGACAATATCACCGCGCTCCGGCGACTTGCTCCGGTATGCCAGACGGTTTCCGATCAGACGATCCCCCGGCATGATGGTGTTCTCCATCGACCCGGTCGGCACATCGGCATTGATGATAATATAATTTTTCAAAAACATCGCAACGGCAAGCGCGATCACAAACGGTATCACCCAGCTTAAAATCTCACGGATGACCGCTTGTGCTGTCCCCTTTTCTCTTTTCTCTTCCTTTGGTTGATTCTGTTTTGGCATCTTTTTCCCTCTGTCTGCTTTCTATGTCTGCTTGTTATTGTAACACACCTGACGGAAAATGAAAACGCATGATGGCATCTAATTCTAAAATGTGCTATGATGTCGGTATGCGCTGCGGGCATCCGTCCGCACACACATACGGATTACTTTTGGAAAAGGAGTTCTTCATGGAAACTTATAACGATCAATTATTTCCCCCCGCATTTCTTGTAAACTACACGAAGGAGCCTGCCGGCAGACAGCGTGTTCTCACCTATTCGCTCTTTCGTTTTCTATCCTGCGTGTCAGAAGAGCATCCGGATCTCGCACAATTCCTCGCAGATCAGGTTTCCTGCCCGTCGGCCGAGGACAGCTTTGAGATACTGGAGGATTATCTCTCTGCGGACGACTATTTCTCGCCTTCCATCGCAGCGGACGGCTTTGAACCGTTTTATCTGTATGCCGCCATTGTGCTGACTGCAGGGGTTCCTTTCGGCACCACCACACCGGTTATCGACTCTCTGATAGAAGATCATGCGCCAGAGGCTGCCAGCCTGCCTTACGCAGACGGAAATCTGCCGCTGGATGCCCTGCTCGTGGACTGCCGGAACTTCTACGCAGCACTCTGCCTGTGCCTGATGCATCACACGGACGCACTGGCTGCTTTGCTGCCGCAGTTTTTAAATGCATACCGTCCGGAATATCACTTCAGCTGCGAGTCTTTTGTTCTCTATGACTTTATGGACGAGTATTTTGAGCAGCATGACTGTCTGCACCATCCGTCCTTTGTCCAGTTGACGGATACCCTGGTCGCTGCCACCTTAAACTACTATAACACCGATTTTGGCACACTTCTCGAGACCGAGATCGCCCAGAACCTTTCCGGAACCGGCTCCCGGTTTGCAGGGCTTAAGCGCTATGGCAGCGTGCGTCTGCCTGCCATAGCTGACGCAGATAAGGCATGCCATATGCTCGCCAACCTGTTCCGCTATGCCGCCCTTTACGAGCTGCGCAGCCATCTGTTTGATTTTCATCTGGATGAAGACCGCCTGATCACACTCGACAACTGGCAGACGGAACTTCACTGGCACTATGTACAGTATGCGAATGTCTATCAGCTTACGCTTGACTCCTTTCAGTCTGCTGTACTCTCCAGAGAATTGCTACACCGGCAGTTTCTGCTTAATCTTTCCTGCCTGAACCTCTGATTGCGCGTTCTGATGCAGTGTGACCCCTGCAAATTTTGCTTTATAAAATGCAGTTCTCTCTGCGTTCAAGAAGCGGCAGCCAGCCGATCTCATGATCGACTGGCTGCCGCTTTTTTATCTTCTATTATATTCTCTAAATGTTCTTCGCCTATTCTGTCTTAAATACGGCGATCTCGGTCTTAAGACCTGTCATATTATCTCCCAAGCTCTCCGCCGTGCCGTTTAAGTTCTCTACATTCTGCTCCAGACTTGCGGCAACCTTCTTCACCACTTCGGCGCTTGCTGCCGTCTCCTCAATGATAGAAGAAATATTATGTACTGCCTCAAGCGTATCCTCGCGCTCCTTATCGGCGCGCTCCGTTCCGGCAAGAATCTCCTTTAATCCGTCAAACAGCTTATCCATGGCGTCGCTCATATCCTGGAATACACCGATCACCTCACGCACTGCTTCGGTCTGCTGTGCAACCATCTCGCCCGCCTGCTTTGCGTTCTCGACGCTCACGCCGGTCTGCGCACTGATATTCTCCACATTATTGCGGATCTCTCCGGCAGCCTCCGCCGAATTGTCTGCAAGCTTACGGATCTCCTCGGCTACAACCGCAAATCCGCGTCCTGCCTCTCCGGCTCTTGCCGCCTCAATCGATGCATTGAGCGATAGCAGGTTCGTCTGCTCCGAAATATCTGTAATGACAGAAACAAACTGATTGATCGTCTCCGATTCGCGCTTCAAGTCTTCGATGCTTTCTTCCACCTTCGCGGTCACAGCTGTCGTCTCATTCGCGCGCTGTCCCAGCTGTTCGATCCGGTCCATACCTTTGCGGATCATCTCCTCCGCCTCAGACACAAGCGTCTCTACCTCGCGCGCCACACGGTTGACTTCCTGAATCTCCTCGGAAAGCGTTCCCGTCTTGCTCACGCACTCCTGCGCATGTGTGGACTGCCGCTCCATGCCCTCGTTGATCTCACCGATCGCGTTTGCTATATCCTGCGAATATTCCTGGATAATACCGGATGCATTCGTCACTTCACCGGCAGATGCCGCCAGCTTATCCGTCGCCTGACTGACCTTCTGCACCAGCTGCTTGTTGTGTGCGATCATGTCATTTGCCGCAGCAGCAAGTCCGCGGAACTCGTCGCGTCCCTTCACGGACACGGTCGTTGCCAGATTACCTTCCGCCACAACCTCAAGACTTCCGGAAATACGCTTCATATTCTTGCGGATTCCGCTTGTCACTGCAGTTCCGATCAAAAGTGCAATGATACTGGAGATCAGAACTCCCGCTATCGTGATCTGCTTAATGGACTCTGCCTGTCCGGTAATGACCTTCAACGGCACCAGCGCACACATCGTTGCCCCGGTATCCTCACTCTTGCTGTGGAAAAACAGATACTCTGTTCCGTTGTACTGCACCTGTCTTACGCCGTCCGTCTCACTCGCCTGCAGATAAAAATCCTTGTCTGCAAAAATCGTCTCTCTCTCGACCGGCGTTCCCTGTTCGTCTCCCGCATTGCGCTTCACTGCAAGCTCTCTGCCGCCTGCCGTCACGAATCCCACAATGCTTCCGTCTCCCAGATTCAGTCCCTGCATGAACTCTGTGACTGCCTCCGCCTTGATGTCGATTACGATAACCGCCTTACCGTTCTGCGCGGTTGCCTGATATACCATAATGTATCTGGACGAGTCGATGCTCAGATACTCATCCAGCGCATTGTGATGGTCATCCCACTGTCCCAGCTTGCCATCAACCGCCATCTCATCCATGTACTCCTGGTAAATACCCTTCTGCGCCTTGTTCTTCGTCGAGATCATCTGCAGATCGCCGGAAGGAATAATATAGATGTTGCTGATATAGGAGTTGCCAACCTGGGAAGCAAGAATTCTTGTCTTCACCTGGTCAATCAACGTCCGCTTGGACGTCGGATCATTGTCGTAAATCCCCACAAAATACTTTCCAAGATCCGAATCCACCACGTATTTTAATGCCTCTGCACTGATGAACGAGTTGCTCGTATCGATATTCTGCAACGCCATCTCGATCGTCTGCTGCGTGGAATCGCGATAGGAACTGCTCATTCCATCCGCCGCCTTGCGGTAGGAAATAATTCCAAGCACAATCATAAACAGAACCGGCACAAGAAAACACAGCACGATCTTCTCCCGGATTCCAAATGCCATCGTAACATTCGCGTTTCTTCGCTTTGCCTGCTTCTTCCCCTTTTTCATATTGATAACCTTCTCCCTGTTTCTTAACATATTACCCTTATTATAGCAAAAAACACAAATATTTCCATATATTTCTACGAAAAAGTGCTTTATTTAACAAAATATAGCCATTTTGTTCAAAAAGCATACAATATTGCCTCTGCCTAGCTCCCGCTGCTAAAAAAGTGTTAAGTCTCTTCCTGGTACACTATGAAAAAATTAAAAAAAAGCGGCAAAATCCCCCTCCGTTTTCCTGGCTGTTATACTTGATGACAACTGAAACCAAAGGGGGATTTTATATGACAATCTTTGAACACATTTTTTCTGTGATCGGTATTCTTATCATTATCGGAGGTTTTATCTACGGAATCTATGATTCCTATTTTGAAGGCAAAGGCACTTCATCATCCAAAGCTTCCGCTTCAACCTCAGCTCAGACAACCGATGCCGTCTGACTCTCAAGCATGCGGTAGCCCACACGCGGGATCGTGGTAATGTACGTCGGATCCATCGGGATCTTCTCTATCTTCTTGCGGATATTTGTCATATTGACCCGCAGAATACGGCTGCCGCTGCTTGCATACGGTCCCCATATCTTCTCTAACAACATCTGATACGTCACCACAGTTCCCGAATTGAGGGCAAGACACTCCAGAATCCGGTATTCCACTGGCGAAAAATGAATCTCCTCCCCGGCAAGGCTTACCTGTCGTCTTGAAAAATCAATCTTCAGATCTCCTGCCTGATAAAAGCTTCCCTGTCCTCCCGGAATCCTTCTGCGCAGCGCAGTGTAAATTCTCGCCGCAAGCTCCTGCTCATGAAACGGCTTGACAATGTAGTCGTCCGCTCCCGCATACAGGGCATTGACCTTATCCATATATCCTGTCTGTCCGGATACAACGAGAATCGGACAATCCGTCCACTCTCTGAACCACTGGATCAGACCAATCCCATCCATATCGGAAAGCTGGGTATCCATCAGAATCAGATCCGGGCAGATACTGGTGCTCATCTCCATGCCGGAGCGTCCGCTGGTGGAAGTATAAAGCCTATAGTTCTCCCGCTGCAGCACCCTGCGGATCAGATAAAAAATACTTTCATCCTCATCAATCAGCAAAATCTTTACTCTGTCGCTTATTTGGTTTTTATAGTTCACTGAAACTGCCTCCTGTCATTACGTTTTTCTATATATGTAAGTAATTCAGAAGGCAATCTCCTTTCTTTCCATCTGTCTGGTGTATATAGTAGATATTCTCCCAATGGTAAATCATGCGGCATCCGTAACGGCGGCTTAGAATCCGGCAGACAACGCATACCAGAAGCATCACCCACACAACCACCGCCAGCAGTTTGGACAGCAGGCTGCGCATGCCCGCCTGCTCCCGCATGACGACTTCATCCAGCACGGAATGAATCATCGTGAACGTATCTGTGCAGGCATCCGGCTTTGCGTCCCTTGCTTCCAGCAGCGTCTGTGCAGACATCATATTCTGCCAGGAACCTTCGTGCCTCATCTCTCCCGTCAGAGCAGCCTGCCCGTCTGCCACGCAGGCTGCAGCATTTCCACGCTCCGCCCTGCCTGCCGGATCCGGTACCACATAAAAAAAAGACAGCAGGAGAGCCATCGCCATCAGACAGCATACCAACTTATGTCTTTTGCTGTTCGCCATTTCTCCCACCATCCTTTCCGCATTTGCTAATTATTGTAACATATATTCTTTTTATATCAAACTTGTATTTGTAAAATCATCTTTTTCTTAATTTCTTAGCGGTTTCTTAACGGCTTTTTCGTATATGACGCGTTTACACCGGCAACCCTAAACAGGTAACCATCATTCACCTCCCCCGGGAGGTTCACAGAAAGGATGCCCTATGAAAGCAAATGTGATCGAAGGCTGTATCAGCTGCGGGCTGTGTGCCAGTGTATGTCCGGAGGTCTTCCGGATGAACGATGAAAATGTATCGGAGGTCTATCATCAGCCGACGCCGGAACAGGAAGATGCCACGCAGGAAGCCGCTGACGGCTGCCCGGTGAGCGTCATCGAAATCGAGTAATCCCCGGCAGAGAAAAAACATCTGCCCGCCGCACCAGTCAGTGCTCAGCGGGCAGATGTTTTTTCTTGAGTTCCTCCACGTTTTTCTCCACGCGCCGCTTATCCAGCGGGTACACAAACCACAGAATCGCTGCCACAACAAAAAATCCGATCGCAGGCACCAGCGTTGCTGTGGTGTACAATCCACGCCGCACGGCATCCGTCTGCGCCGCCGCAGCCGGCTCATACCCGATCACCTGCAGCGCCCATCCTCCGATGCCTCCTGCCAGCGCCTGTCCGACCTTTCTGGCAAACGAATATACCGCATAGACAGTTCCGTCATCCCGGTGCCCAGTCTGCACTTCCTGATCATCGATGACGTCCGTGATATTCGCCCAGATCACCGTATTAAAAAAGCCAAGCCCGAGATATCCGATTGCCCCGAGCCACAGAAACAGCCACATATTCTGTAATTTCAGCACATACATGACTGCAAATACAACACCAGAGAACAGCATCCCCGCCACGGACGCCTCCTTTTTCCCAAATCGTCTGGAAACAGGCACACCGAGCGGTGCTGCCACCAGCAGAATCACCAGTGTGGACAGCAGCGTGAACAGTGAAATGCCACGGGCGTCCCCAAAGTAATCCGGATAGATATAGTTGTTCATCGTGCTGATTAAAAGCTGGGAGAGCAGCAGAAATACCGCAGCTCCGATCATCCCGAGAAGTGCGCGGCTCTTCACAATCGCACCAAGCGTTGCCGCAAAACTCACAGATTCCGTGTCCACTTCACGCTCCACCGCCACCCGCTCCGTAGTCATGCGGTAACAGACCAGATAGCAGATCAACGCGAGAATCGAGAAAATGCCCGCAACCACCGTAAATGTTCCGCCGCCGCGCACGACCTGATTGCCGTCTGCATCGGTCGTGTACAGAAAAAGCGGCGTCACGATGCCGATCACAAGCCCCGCCAGTGTCGCCCCAATCGACCGGGAGGTAGATAACGCCGTCCGCTCCGATGCCTCCGTCGTGATTGCAGATGCCATCGAACCATACGGAATGTTGATCGATGTATAAAAAATACTTCCCCACAAAAGATAAGTAACATACATGTAGACAATCTTCCACGGCATAGATGCCTGCGCCATGGCAGTCTGGTACATCAAAAAACTCGACAGCGCCACCGGTCCGCACATCCTGCGGATCCAGCATCGGAACTTTCCATCCCGCGCCGGCGGCGCTGCGTCGACGATGCGTCCCATCGTCACATCCGTGAATGCATCCACAAATCGTGCGACCAGAAACAGTGTCCCCACCATTCCACCGCTGATACCGAGTACCTTGGTATAGAATACCATCAGAAACGAGCTGGCAAAAATAAAGGTAAAATCGTTGCCAAAGTCACCGAACATGTAGCCGATCTTATCCCGCCTACCAAAGTCTCTCACTTCTCCATCCTTCATTGCACTAACCCTCCGTCTTCTGCTCCCATCGGAACGTATGAAGAGAGTATGCCCGGATTATCTGTCCTGTATACCTTTTTTCTGGCGGTACATGCGCTCATCCGCAAGCGCCAGCAGTTCATGGCTTTTTTGCTTTCCCTGCTCTCCCCGCATCGCGCAGCCGATACTGATCGACAGCTGCCACGGGGTATCCGCTCCCCAGGCAATTGCATTTACATTCTCCTGTGTCTGATGAATAATCACGTCCATCTCGTCCTGCGTCTTACCTTTTACAATCACAACGAATTCATCCCCGCCGTAGCGTGCCAGAAACGCCTGCATATTGCCAAAGGTGCGCTTTAACTGCTCCGCCACCAGCCTGAGCACCTCGTCGCCGGTCACGTGACCGTAGGTATCGTTTACTTTCTTGAACTTGTTCACATCCATCAGCAGATAGCAGCAGGTCTCCCGCTCTCCGCTGCGCTCGTCAAGTTCCCACATGTACTGATCCAGTCTGCGTCTGTTGTTAAGACCGGTCAGACCATCCTGCGTTACCTGACCTTTCTGAATACCAAGATACACCCACAGCAATGCAGCAACCGTAAACGCCCACGCGGCATCCATGGAAAATATTTTTTCTACCAGAATGCCCGCAGCCGGGAACAAAAAAGCGGCGGCAAGCTTCCCCAGTTCTCCCCTGCGCTGCGCACTTCCGGCACGGAGCGCACCAAACGCGGCAAGAAGAAATGCCACCACAAGGTATAACATGCCCACAGCAGGTATCAGATATGCCGCTGGTCCCTTTTTATAGTAATTCACCATATTGATAAAATAGACCGCCTTCGTCCACGGGTTTGATAGCAGCACAGCACTGCCGATCAGTGCCGGTATCGCCAGAATCCAGCATTTTATCCCTCTCTGTCCGTTTCCGTCCTGCGCCACATCCAGCACATACAAAAAGCACAGGTAGGCGCATGCCAAAAGGCCGAACGCATACCACACCCCCAGCCCCTTTAACAAAATCCTTGGACCAAATCCGCCTTTTCCGAGATTGCACAAAATCGCTGTGCGGCACAGTAAAAGCAGTACAAACAGCAGCATCTCCGTGCGCAGCACGCGTGTCCTCCACGAAAAAGACAGCGTCTGCCTGGTATTATGGCGCATCATGAGCAGCGCAATCGCCGGTATGAAATTGATCTGTAAAAATGCTGCCGTACTCACGCAGTCCGCCTCCCCATGCACCGCGCTCTATGCGCGCATACGTTTCTTTTTCTGTTTCTCCTCATACATCCGCTCATCCGCCTGCTGTATCAGGTTCTCCCCGCGCCTTCCGGCTTCATGCCAGAACGCGTAGCCGATACTCATGGACAGCTGCAGCGGAAGCTGTCCCTCTTTGTTAAACCGGTCGATACCTTCCTGGATCCGCGCGATCGCTTCCTCAATCTGTTCCTGCCCAAACCAGTCTCCGAGCACCGCAAACTCATCCCCTCCATAGCGTGCGAGAAATACCGGATCTTTGCCGAACACCCCCCGCAGAATATCCGCTGTATGCCAGAGCGCCTCATCGCCCACCGCATGTCCCAGTTCATCGTTGATCCGCTTGAAATCATCCACATCAATCATCAGAAGTCCCCACTCGTGCTCCGGGCACAATTCGATCTTCCGCTGCAGATGTGCGTCAAACTCCCTGCGGTTATTCAGTCCGGTCAACCCGTCTGTCGTGATCTGCCGGTTCTGCGCATTCAGATAAATAAACAGTACTGCCAGTGCCACAAAAGGTCCTCCCGTGCGCCAGCTCTCCGCAAAGCTCTGCACCATCCCGCCCACAAGGCTGAACACGCCTGCCTCAAGCAGATAGCGCGTCTCTTTCTGCCCTTCCTTGGTAACCTCCTTCGGATACGCCGTCGCTGTCAGAATAAGTCCCATCAGATACATCGCAATACTTACCAGCTTTGCCGGCAGACTGCCGTGATTTAAGCTGTAGGACACCGCATGCACGCCCCATCCTTCCGTGCTCAGTCTCCAGGGAATGATCACCGTAAGCAGCACCACAGCAATAGCGGTTCCTGTCATAACATGGCATACCGCAGCCGTCCACCGCCGGTTATGCCGCACAGAAAGCTTTCCGTTCACATACAAAAGCCAGGCATACGGTACTGCTGTCAGGAAGAAGCAGTACACCAGATACCCGGCATACAGCACCGTAAACCGATGTACATAAAGCTGCAGTGCATGATACGTCACATCACTGCCCATCATGCAGATAATCAGAAACGGAAGAAACCCGAAAATCCGGTCTCCCTGCGTCCGTTCCTCCCGCTTCCAGTTATTCATTCCGATGGCAAGGAGCATCACTATAGGAAACAGGTAGATTTCAAGCTGTTTAAACTCTTCCATCATGCATCCTCCTTACCTAAGATTCTCCTATTATACCATTATTGTTTCTGTCTGTCAGTAAAAAACAGGGAAAAAGTACCACAATACCTTTCCCCTGTTCCCAGTTGTCATTCTATTCTTTGAGAATTACTGATATTTTCTGCGAAACTGCACCGGCGTCATCTCATACGCTTTTTTGAACAGCCGGTTAAAATGCTCCACATTCTCGTAACCCACGTAGGCGGCAATCGACTCTACCGTCTGGTTCGTCTCCTTTAACATAGTGCGTGCTTTTTTCATGCGTGCTTTCTTTACCGCATCCTGGAAGGTCATCCCAGACTTTTCCTTAATGTATTTGGAAAGGTACGGTTTGGAGAGATTAAACTGATCTGCCAGCACATCCAGCGTCACATCCGCATAGTGATTCTGTATGTAATTCATGATGTCGACGATCCGCTCCTCGCGTCCCTCCACAATGTTCTCACTCTTTAACATCTTGTTGGCAGCGGATACCAATGCCGCGATCGAGCTGGTGATGATATCTTCGTCAATTCCGACGCCCCAGTAATTCTTGCCCTTGCAGATGATCTCCACATACGCCGCAGCCTTGGATGATGATCCTTCTGAAATGGCGTGCTCCTCGTATACGGCAAGCTCGTAGCTGATGCCGAAATACATCTTGATTGCGTTGCTCACGGCGTCCAGGCGGCCGTTTCCTGTCGTCTCAATCGTGCGGCGCTCCTTGTTGTGCTCGATCACCAGGCGTGATGTGATGCCGTCCTTCTGCTCGAAATGACACTCTGAAATCTGAAAAACATCGCACAGGTTGACATAATGTTCTTCAAAAATCCGGTAAATTGCTTCCGGCGAGAGTTCCTGATGTCTGCGATCCGATACACCCTTGACCAGATAACCGACTTCTTCCTTCATCTTATCCGGCAGATCCATACCGAAGTTCTGCTTTAATACGAATGCGACTCCGCCCTTGCCGGACTGGCTGTTGATGCGGATGACATCCGACTCGTATTCCCTTCCGACATCCTTCGGATCCAGCGGCAGGTACGGCACATCCCAGCGGTCGCCGCTCTTGCCCGCTTCTCTCCACGCCATACCCTTGGAGATGGCATCCTGATGGGAACCGGAAAATGCGGTAAATACCAGATCTCCGGCATACGGTGTACGCTCGTAAACCCGCATACCGGTAAAGCGCTCGTATTTCTCGCGGATCTCGCTGATATTGGAAAAATCAAGCTTCGGATCGACACCGTGGCACACCATATTCATCGCCAGCGTCACAATATCAACGTTTCCGGTGCGCTCTCCGTTTCCGAAAAGAGTGCCCTCCACGCGGTCCGCACCGGCAAGAATACCGAACTCCGCATCGCTGATACCGCATCCTCTGTCATTGTGCGGGTGAACGCTCAACACCACATTATCCCTGTATTTCAAATGCTTGTGAATATACTCGATCTGGCAGGCAAATACATGCGGCATCGCAATCTGTACCGTGGTCGGAATGTTGATGATCGCCTTGTGCTCTGCATCCGGCTTCCAGACATCGAGCACTGCATTGCAGACCTCCACCGCATAGTCCACCTCTGTGCCCGGGAAGCTTTCCGGACTGTACTCAAACGTAAAATTGCCGTCCGTCTCCGCCGCGAGTGTCTTTAACAATTCTGCCCCGTCCACTGCCAGCTGCCTGACTTCTTCCTTGCTCTTCTTAAACACCTGTTCCCGCTGTGCCACCGAAGTGGAATTGTACAGATGAATGACTGCGTGAGGCGCTCCCTTGACCGCCTCAAATGTCTTCCTTATAATATGTTCTCTTGCCTGGGTTAAAACCTGCACCGTCACATCCTTCGGGATCATGTCGCGCTCGATTAACGCACGCATGAAGTTGTATTCCGTGTCCGAAGCTGCCGGGAATCCGACCTCGATCTCCTTAAATCCGATGTCGACCAGCATCCGGAAAAATTCAAGCTTTTCCTCCAGTCCCATCGGCTCAATCAGCGCCTGATTACCATCCCGCAGATCCACGCTGCACCAGATGGGCGGCTTCTCAATGCTGTCCTTCTTCACCCAGTCATATGTCACCTCCGGCGGCATAAAGTATGATTTTCCGTATTTTGCTGCAATATTCATATCTTTCCTCCATACAAAATAATTCAAGAAAGTTGATTTCTGTTATTCATTTCGTATATACTATCATACCCCTTATGCTTCCGCAAGGTGCGTTTTTAATCAAATATATTGATTTATTTTATCTTTTTCTAAATTCCGGCCTTTTTGCAGATGTCATTGAGACAGCAGCGGTCGCAGTATGGCGCTGTCCGTGCGGTACAGACCGCGCGCCCGTGATCCACGAGCCTGTGGCAGAAATCATTGCTCTCCTCCGGCGGAATCAGCTTCCAGAGTGCCATCTCCACTTTCTTTGGTTCCTTGATCCCGTCCACAAGCCCAATGCGGTTCACCAGGCGGATACAGTGCGTATCGGTGACGATCGCCGGCTGTCCAAAGACGTCCCCCATCACCAGATTGGCACTCTTTCTGCCGACTCCCGGAAGTTCTAACAGCGCATCAAAATCTTCCGGTACCTTTCCCTGGTACTTTTCCTTCAACATCTTCATGCAGGCGGAGATGTCGCGCGCCTTGCTGTGTCCCAGCCCGCACGGTTTTACAATGCGCTCAATCTCCTCCACATCCGCATCCGCAAGCGCATCCACATCCGGGAATTCCCGGTACAGATCCTGCACAACCACATTGACTCTCGCATCGGTGCACTGTGCCGCCAGTCTCACACTGACCAGAAGCTTCCATGCATCGTCATAATCCAGTGAACATCCCGTGTCCGGATACTCCTTTTTCAAACGCTCTATCACCTGAAGTGCCAGTTCCTTTTTTTGCATATTTCTCCTCCGTCTCTCTTAAATCCGGAACTTCTTCCACTGATACAGTTCCATATCCACATAGCCGTCAGTTACTTCGACGCCCTCTGCCTCCAGCAGCAGCTTCTGCTCATTCACACCGCCGAATGCAAAGGCATCCGAAAGTCTGCCTTCCCGGTTCACCACACGGTAACAGGGAATATGCGCGGGATCCGGATTCACGTGAAGCGCGTAGCCAACCACTCTTGCCCATCTGGGATTCCCTGCAAGCGCCGCCACCTGTCCGTAAGATGCCACACATCCCTTTGGAATCTGCTTTACGATTTCATAGATCTTCTGATAAGAATTGCCCGACTCCGCCATGATTGCCGCCTTTCTTCCTATATCATTTATTATCATCTATCTTAGCATACAATCCGGCTTTTCACATCTTCTTTTTCCTGTAAAATGTCTTCCATTTTTCCCAGTTTTGCTCACCTTTCCATGTGCTTGTATTTTTTCCCGTGCGTTCTTGCGTTCGCGTTTGTAAAGTGCTAAAATTCTGACTTGTGTTTATAAAAATTTAATAATTACAGACTGAGGAAATGAAAATGAATGAATTGAAACCAAAACTATTTGACGTCCTGAAGGACTACAGCAAAGAACAGGCCATGCGCGACGTGATCTCCGGTATCATCGTTGCCATCATTGCCCTGCCACTGTCGATCGCGCTTGCCATCGCATCCGGCGTCGGGCCGGAGCAGGGGCTCTATACTGCCATCATCGCTGGATTTTTTATCTCGTTTTTCGGCGGCAGCCGTGTGCAGATCGGTGGTCCTACGGCAGCCTTTGTAGTCATCATCTATGGCATTGTCGCGGATTACGGTACGGCAGGTCTTACTGTCGCAACCATTCTTGCCGGCATTTTTCTGATCGTAATGGGAATCTGCCGCTTTGGTTCTCTCATTAAATATATTCCTTATACCATCACAACCGGTTTCACCTGCGGTATCGCTGTGACCCTGTTTGTCGGCCAGCTCAAGGATTTCTTCGGACTCTCCATCGCATCCGTGCCATCCGGGTTCGTGGATAAGGTCATTGCCTACGCCACAAATATTTCCACCATCAACTGGACTGCCATCGCTGTGGGCGCCGCAGCCATTGTCATCATGCTGCTCTGGCCGAAAGTTACCGACAAGATTCCGGGATCTCTGATTGCGATTATCGTCACGACCGCCGTTGTCTACTTCGCTGATCTCCCGGTCAATACAATCGGCAGTGTCTACGGAGAGCTTTCTTCCTCCTTCCCGACACCGCATGTTCCGGCGCTGTCCATGAAACTGGTGCAGGAGATGCTCTCACCGGCCTTTACCATCGCGCTGCTGGCAGGCATCGAATCCCTGCTGTCCGCTGTCGTCTCGGACGGAATGATCGGTGATACCCACAAATCCAACGCCGAGCTGATCGGTCAGGGACTCGGGAATATTTTTTCCGGCATCTTCGGTGGCATCCCGGCAACCGGTGCGATTGCCCGTACCGCAGCCAACGTCCGCAACGGCGGCCGCACCCCGATCGCCGGCATCGTGCACTGTATCACCTTAACCATTATCCTTCTGGTGCTCATGCCGCTTGCCGCTTTGATCCCGATGACAACACTTGCCGCTGTTCTTCTGATCGTGGCTGCCAACATGGCGGACTGGACTTCCTTTTTCCGCCTCTGCAAAACAGCGCCAAAGAGCGATGTCATTGTGCTGGTGGCAACCTTCCTGCTCACCGTATTTTTCGATCTCGTGATCGCGATTGAAGTCGGCGTTGTGCTCGCCGCCATGCTTTTCATGAAGCGTATGGCAGAAACCGCCGATGTGACCGCATGGAAATACCCGGATGAGCCGGATGTAACCCCGGGAGAAGCAGAAAAGCTGCGCGATATTCCGCACACGATCCGTGTCTTCGAGATCAGTGGTCCACTGTTTTTCGCTGCTGCCGACCAGATCTTACAGATCAGCAGTGATAAGGCTACCCGCGTCATCGTCATCCGCATGCGCAGCGTTCCTGCCATCGACGCCAGTGCCATGAAATCACTGCGTGAGCTGGCCGACCGTGCAAAGAAGAAAAAGATTACACTGATTTTCTCCCACGTCAACGAACAGCCGATGTCCGTAATGGTCAAAGATGGCTTTACCGAATACGTCGGAGCCGAAAATTTCCATGCAAATATCGTAGAAGCTCTGGATTATGCAGAAAATCTGGCAAAATAGTCCTGTTCCTCTTACATCTGCTTGATGAACATCCGCCAAACTGCTACAATAATAGCAGGAAAAAGGCATCGGTGCACAAGATGCACCGGTGCCTTTTTTACATTTAGAGTAATACGGTATTTACAAAGTAGGATTCTTTCTATGGATAATCGTTTGACCGATCTTTCCCATCCGGCAGTTGCAGCACAAAGCCGCAATAAGACAGCCATTGCCGGCACCTGCACAATGAATACGGTACTTGCGGCGGCCTACATCGCAGAAGTCTTAAAAGGCGTGCGCAGTCTTCCGTCGTATCTGATTTTTCTTCTGCTCTGTCTGCTGCCCTGTGTCACATCCATTCTTGCCTACACAAAGCAAAAGGATACCTCTAGTGTGCGCTATCTCTGCGGCGGCGGCTTTGCCCTTCTGTATGCCTATGTGATGTTTACCTCATCAACAGATCTGACGTTCTGCTATGTAATCGTAATGCTGTTAATTCTTCTGGTGTATGCAGATAAAAAGCTCGTTTCCCTGCTGTGTACTTATGCACTGGTGATCAATATCCTTGTTCTGGTCTTTCGTGCCGTTACACATGGTTTCACCGCTGCCCAGATTACCAATGCCGAGATTATAATCGCCTGCATTATCCTTTCCTATATTTTTGTATTGATGTCTGTCACAAAGATTGCGCAGATCAACGATGCCAACATCAAAAAGGCGGACTCCGACCGCACCCAGTCCGATGATCTTCTCAAGCTGACCTTAAAGGTAGCCGGAGATATGGCAGGAAATATCGATCAGGTTTCACACAGCACCTCACAGCTTCGTGATTCCATCGCCGGCACACAGACCGCAATGGAGGATCTTACCAGCGGCACTTCCGAGACCGCCGCTGCTATCCAGGTGCAGCAACAGCAGACAGAAAACATTGACCAGCAGGTACAGAATGTATCATCCGTCACTGCCGAACTTCTCTCCTCTACCGCAGAGACCTCAGCCAATCTGACGGCAAGCAAAGATGTTATGAAGAATCTTGTGCAGCAGGTACAGGTCTCAGAGGCTTCCAGTACACGCGTCGCGGATTCTATGGAAGAGCTGAAGGAATATGCTGACAAAATGCAGAGCATCGTTGCCTTAATCAGCAGTGTTGCTTCCCAGACAAGCCTTTTAGCGCTTAATGCAAGCATTGAGGCAGCACGCGCCGGTGAAGCCGGACGCGGTTTTGCCGTTGTCGCCGAGGAGATTTCCAGCCTTGCCGGTCAGACCAATGGTGCTACGGGAGACATCAATCAGTTGATTGAGCACATCTCGCAGTCCATTTCCTCCGTTACCGACTCCGTCACTGAACTGTTCGACAGCAACAGGCACCAGAGTGAATACATTACTTCCGCTGCCGGATATTTTGATCTCATTGAGAAAAATACCGCAAGCATTACCTCCGGCATGTCCGAGTTAAAGCAGGGTGTGGATGCGGTATCTGATTCCAACAGCCAGATCATCCAGAGCATCGAAAATGTATCCGCCCTGACACAGGAAGTTACCGCAAGCGCTGGTACGACCCTTGCCGGCTGCCGCACCAATCTGCAAAGCGTGGACGACATTGCCCTGATCATGCAGCAGCTTCAGGAAAATGCCAATGAGCTGCAGAAAAATACACAGTAATCTTTTCTCTTCTATAAAAACGGGACTGTCCGCTTTATGCGGCAGCCCCGTTTTTAGAGATGTTCTTAGCGTCCAAGCTCCTGGCGGAGCTTTACCGTACGGCAGATTTTCTCATATACGGTATTTGTTCTTAAAAGCCGGATCGTTGCCCACTTTTTCCGGGCGTCATCCCAGTAGCGCAGCACACTTCCGTCGATGCCTTCGGAACGGATAGAGGGCGTCTGAAGATGCTCGATCACGCACCCCATCGTATCCGTCCGCACTCCCTCGAGGTACTGCTGCGCCATGCTGCGGAACTCCTCGCTGCCCAGATACTCCCGGCGCCATTTCCGTCCCTTTTTCTCCTCGGAGAGCACCTTGTAATTATGTACGATCTCCCCGGCTTTTGTCACCGGTGCAGGTCCGTAGTCGCGGGCTGCAAAATGAACATAATACAACTGCCAGTCACTGGTGAGAAGGAACGCCCTGGTCGGCGTATTTACAATCTCCCCCACGCAGCAGATTGCCCCGATAAACCCGACCCAGAAAACTAATGTGAGAACACACGCCGCAAGCCCGAGTGCTCTACGGTCAAGGTTTGCGGCAAGCAGCGGGATCACCGCTATCGATCCCGCCGCTATCACGATAAAAACTGCCGCCGTAACAGACTGCCCCGTTCCCGCTCTGCGGTTGACGCCAACTTCCACCGTCATCACTCTGTCGTTGCCCCGTCCTGCGCATCCGGCTGTTCTGCGCCTTTCTTTTCATCTTTTACCACAAGATTGACAGAATCGAGTCCCGACACATTGATGTTGCGGTTCACCTGTGCATCGTAGGACTCTGCGTTGATGATGTCTGCCAGATCAATACCGGTAGCCTCTTTCATGCTCTCAAATACTTTTGCCATGACAACCGGCACATTGCCGGCAACCTGATCCACACCGTTTCCACCTTCTCCGCCGCCGATAATCGTGATCTTGTCGATCTGGCCGAGCGGCTCTGCCACTTTGGCTGCAATGTCCGGAAGTACCTTGATCATCATCTCTGCCACTGCCGCTTTATTGTACTTTGCGTACGCCTCCGCTTTCTTCTCCATCGCTTCCGCCTCTGCAATACCTTTGGCCTGGATCGCAGATGCCTCTGCCTCACCGACCGCACGGATACCGGCAGCCTCCTGTTCCTTGGCGTAACGCTCTGCCTCTGCCTGCGCTTTTCTCGCCTCCGCCTCGCGCTGTGCCTCGAACTGTCTCGCCTCCGCGTCCTTCTGACGCTGGTAAAGTTCTGCCTCCGCGCGCTGCTGCGCCGCATACTTATCCGCTTCCGCCTGTTTCTTGATCTCCGCCTCCAGAGACTGCTCCTTGACTGCAACCTCTTTCTGCTTCAGCTCGATCTCACGCTCCTGCTTTGCAATATCCGCGTTGGCGGTTGTCACCTCGATCGTCTTACGCTGCTCCTCTTTCTGGATCTCGTAAGCCGCATCGGCCATAGCCTTCTTCGTGTCCGCCTCCATCTGAAGTTCGGACTTCTTGATGGCAAGCTCATTCTGCTTCTTCGCGATCTCCGTCTGCGCCGCAACCGCTGCATCATTGGACTCTTTGTCTGCCGCTGCCTGTGCAACCTTGATGTCTCTCTCACTCTCGGCACGGGCAATCGCCGCACTTTTCTTAATCTTTACGATGTTGTCAATACCCAGATTTTCAATGACCTCATTGCCGTCCACAAAATTCTGGACATTAAAGCTGATGATGTCGAGTCCCATCGCCGCAAGATCCGGCTCCGCATTTTCCTTGACCAGGTTGGCAAACTTCTGGCGGTCGGATACCATCTCCTCGAGCTTCATCTTACCGACGATCTCACGCACATTACCCTCGAGAACCTCTCTTGCCACCCCGGCAATATACTCGGTGTTTTTATTTAAGAAGTTCTCTGCCGCAAGCCGCAGCTTCTCCGGATCGTTGCTGATCTTGATGTTGACGGTCGCATCGACATTGATATTGATGTAATCCGCTGTCGGCACGGCATTGCTCGTCTTGACGTCGATCGGAATCAGCCGCAGGTTCAGCTTATCCAGACGCTCAAAAAACGGAATGCGGATGCTCGCTTTTCCGATGACCACCTTGGACTTCTTCTTGACACCGGAAATAATGTACGCCATATCCGGTGGTGCTTTCACGTATCCGACGCACAGCAGTACGATGAGCAGCACGATCACAATCAGTGGAATCAATACTGTCGCTGATAAAATTGAATTCATTTGTAAATTCCCCTTTCTTTTGTATAAATGTTATGCCTTGTCTCTCCTTCATATTATAGCGGATTACCATTCTGTTTTGTGAAAAAAATAACGAATTTAAGAAATTCTTTCGTTCTGTCCATCACTATGCCTGATCCATGCCCCGCACGCCATTCTCCTGCGCAGCGGCCTTCTTCCCAAGGTATGCCAGAATATCTTTTCTCGTCACAATACCGATAAACACACGCTTGTCGTCCACGACGGGAACGAAGTTCTGGTTCATCACCTTGCCGAAGAGGTCTTCCATCGACTCGTCAATCTTGACTGCCTCATTGTCCCTGCGGCGCTGGATGGAGGTAATCGGCATATCCTCAAGCAACTTCAAATCCGGAAAATTGCGGTCCTTTAAAAACCAGAGCAGATCGCCCTCCGTGATCGTTCCGATATATTTTCCCTCGCGGCTAAGCAGCGGGATTGCCGTATAGCCGTGATGCTCCATCTTCTCCAGAACCTGACGCATGGTATCGTCCTCATCCACATGCGCCACGTCTTCCTTCGGGGTCAGAAAAAATAATATATTCATGATCTGTATAATCTCCTGTTGTTCTTTTTTTCTCATCTATTTTACCAAAAATTGCGGCACAGTGCCACCGTTTCACAAAAGATTCCCCAATCCTTGCGCCATGCCTTGTAATCGCTACCGCAAAATGGTAGTATAGAAAGGTCGTTTTAACGTTATACCATTCAACAAAGGAGGTTTCCCATGCAGGAAAATAAAATGGGCACAATGCCTATCGATAAATTGATCATATCCATGTCTCTGCCAATCATGATCTCCATGCTGGTACAGGCTCTCTATAACATCGTGGACAGTATTTTCGTGGCTCAGATCAGTGAAAACGCACTCACTGCCGTATCCATGGCTTTCCCGATCCAGAATCTGATGATTGCCGTAGGTGTAGGTACTGCGGTCGGCGTCAATGCGCTCCTCGCCCGCTCACTCGGAGAGCGGGATTTCGACAAAGTCAACAAGATTGCGGAAAACGCTGTTTTTCTGGTATTGCTCAGCTATCTGCTGTTCCTTATCATCGGTCTGTTTTTCGCGGAACCTTTTTTCCGCAGCCAGACGGATATTGAAGAAATTGTTCTCTACGGAAAGCAGTATCTTACTGTATGCTGCTGCCTGTCCTTTGGCTGCTTTACCCAGCTGATGTTCGAGCGTATGCTGCAGGCAACCGGAAAAACCGTCTACACCATGATTACCCAGACCACTGGAGCGGTCATCAACATCATCTTAGATCCGATCCTGATCTTTGGTCTGTTTGGTTTTCCGAAAATGGGCATCACCGGTGCTGCAGCCGCCACCGTCATCGGTCAGATGATTGCTGCGGTTCTCGCTGTCGTCATCAACCAGACCAGAAATAAGGAGATTCAGCTGAGTTTAAAAGGCTTTCGCCCGGACGGCACCATCATCGGTCAGATCTATGCCATCGGCGTGCCTTCCATTGTCATGCAGGCGATCGGTTCGGTCATGAATTACGGTATGAACCGTATTCTGATCAGTTTCTCCTCCACGGCAACGGCAGTGTTCGGCGTTTACTTTAAATTACAGAGCTTCGTGTTTATGCCTGCGTTTGGTCTGAACAACGGTGTCATCCCGGTCATGGCATACAACTACGGCGCCGGCAGCCGCGAGCGCGTGGTCAAGACCTTACGCCACACGGTCACCTATGCCGTCTGCATCATGGCGGTCGGACTTCTGATCTTCCAGCTCTTCCCAACGCAGCTGCTTAAAATGTTCAGCGCTTCCGACACCATGCTTTCTCTCGGCGTCCCGGCGCTCCGGATTATCAGCTTAAGCTTTATCCTTGCAGGATTCGGCATCTCCTGCAGCAGCATTTTCCAGGCGCTCGGCAAAGCAGTCTACAGTATGTTTGTCTCGATCGCAAGACAGCTGGTTGCACTGCTGCCGGTTGCTTACTTTCTGGCGCAGTTCGGCAATGTCAACCTGATCTGGTGGGCGTTCCCGATCGCAGAGCTGATCTCCATTATCATGACAATCCTCTTCATGTTCCGGATTTTTAGGACGATCGTAAATAAGATCGGGGAAAAAGAGATGGTGTAAGGGTAGAAGAACCACCTAAAAATAAAGCTTTCATAGCGTTTTGTATATTACGCATAATTACTATGGTAATTAAATGCCTACCTTCCACCAGTCAGGTACGAAGGTAGGCATTTTTATTTTTATTTTTATTTTTATTTTTACTTTTGCTTGTTATTCCATCATTTTCTTCAGTTTAATTTAAAATATCCTCGTAATGTCCTGATGCCGATTCACAACCCGGTAAATCTCCACATACTCTTTTCCAATCTTATACAGCACAACATAATTCCCACAAATCATATATTTATAATCCGTCCGGAAGCTGACCCTTTTAGCAAGATCAGCTCCCATATACGGAAGTTGCTGTATATTCTCAATTCGAGCATATATCTCCTGAATGGTCTTTACTGCCATTTCTTCATTGTCTTCCGCAATATACTCTTTCATTTTCTTTAAGTCCTCTGCCACAATAGGATTAATCCGTAATTTCATCATAAGCTATACACCTACAGATTTCTTAAGTTCATCCAAACTCATCCAGGCACTTTCATCCTTAACTGCTTCTTCTGCTTCCTGCAGCTTCATGAGCAGTTTCTTTTCTGCCTTTTCACGTTCATAGTCCTCAATATCCATAACCACAAACTTTCCTCTGCCATTTTTGGTCAAAAACACAGGTTCTCCGACTTGGCAATTTTTCAACACTTCATTATAATTTCTTAAGTCTGATACAGGTAATATATTCGGCATAAAATCAACTTCCTTTCCTGGATATCGTTTCTTTATTTACATATATTATACGAAATTAAGCTGTAAAATTCAACGTAAAATTCTACAGCTTCAAATTTTTTAATAATATCCCTTCCATTTATCAATATTCTCACCATTCACATGTCTTATATATGCATAAAGAAAAGTCCCATAAACACCAGTCAAATCGAAGATTTGATTTGTTTACAGGAACTTAACCATATCTTATATTATCTTAGAAATTCTTAATTAGCAAACACCCTGAGCTAACATGGCATCAGCACAGGTATTCAGTATTCATGGGGATTTCAAACATTTTTGTATATTACGCGTATACTACTATCTCACTCTGAAATAAACTAAATCCAACTTCCACAAATTTATGTCTTGAAAATTTACCCACCTCATACTATAATAAACATAAAGAGAAGCAACCGCCCACAAAGTGGTTAGCCTCGTAAATGGTTATTTAATAAGCCACTCGTCCGCCAAGACAGGAGTGGCTTATTTATTTTCGCTTGTTGTTCCTATCTATGTAGGCAAGCAGTGCGATTAGAAATGAACCGCCTAAAAATAACAGGCTTAAAACTTCATACATATCCATCAGCACCACCTCCCCTCTATCTCTAGTCTGGGAGGTTACCACTCTGTACACGATTACTTCTCATGCCGGTAGTGTATCACAATTTACATAAACCGACAATCTCCATTTCAAAATTCTTGTTCAAAATAAACGTAATTTCATTGATTACCCTGTGCTATGTTTTTACCCTATTTTATAAAAATACATTTTAGTCGAATCATCCTTGTATATTATGCAAAACCGTTTGTATACTACGCGTATATTATATGTATATTACTTGTAACTTATCTCCTTCTCTCATGTATAAACCGCTTATTTTACTGCATTTTCATGCATCTGGCAAAACACAAAAACCCTACACTTTTGCGTTTTCCTGCAATGTGTAGGGTTCTCAATTTTTAATAATTATTCATTTGTTGCTAATTTATCAGCACACGCCCTGGGCAATCATAGCATCCACGACCTTCTCAAAGCCTGCTATATTTGCACCTGCAACATAGTCTGTCTGTCCGCCGACTGTTGCATTGTATCTCTTAGCGGCATCAGAAATGTTAGCGTAGATTGTCTCCATGATTCCTTTGAGTTTTCCATCAACTTCTTCGAATGTCCAGTGAAGTCTCTCAGAGTTCTGGCTCATCTCTAATGCAGATGTAGCAACACCACCGGCATTGGCAGCTTTACCACCTACGAATAATACGCCGCTCTCCTGTAAGTATTTTGTTGCCTCTAATGTAGTAGGCATGTTAGCGCCCTCTGTTACAGATGTAACACCATTTGCAACTAACATCTTAGCATCCTCAATGTCTAACTCATTCTGAGTTGCACATGGAAGGGCTAAATCTACTTTGTACTGCCATACACCGTGCTCACCATTCTGTTTTGCATGATATTCTGCAGATGGTTTTGCAGCAGCGTACTCTGTTAAACGTGCACGTTTTACTTCTTTTACTTCTTTTAATAATGCAACATCGATTCCTTCCGGATCATAAATCCATCCTGTAGAATCAGAACATGTTACAACTTTTACACCTAACTGCTGTGCTTTCTCAATTGCGTAGATCGCAACGTTACCGGAACCGGAAACCGCAGCAGTCTTGCCTTCAAGGCTCATGCCATGATCTTTCCATAATGCATTAGTCAGGTATAATAAACCATATCCTGTAGCCTGTGTACGGGCAAGAGATCCACCGTATGTAAGTCCTTTACCGGTAAGAACACCTTCGAAAGAACCACGGATTCTCTTGAACTGGCCAAACATAAATCCGATCTCTCTTGCACCAGTTCCGATATCACCTGCTGGTACGTCCACATCTGCTCCGATGTATTTAGAAAGTTCTGTCATAAAGCTCTGGCAGAATGCCATGATCTCTCTGTCAGATTTACCCTTTGGATCAAAGTCAGAACCACCTTTACCACCACCGATTGGAAGTGTTGTAAGGGAATTCTTGAAAATCTGTTCAAATCCTAAGAATTTGATAATTCCAAGGTTTACAGAAGGATGAAGTCTTAATCCTCCCTTGTATGGTCCAATGGCATTGTTGAACTGTACACGATAACCTCTGTTTACCTGAACCTGTCCGTTATCGTCTACCCAAGGTACACGGAACATGATCTGACGGTCTGGTTCTGTGATTCTCTCAAGAATTGCATTTTTTCTGTACAATTCCTCATTTGCATCAATAACAGGTCTTAAAGACTCTAATACCTCTTCAACAGCCTGTAAAAATTCAGGTTCTGAAGCATTTTTTTCTTTTACTTTTACGAGTACTTCATCAACGTATCCCATTTTTTATTCTCCTTTAAAAATATATTTACAACCATGTGAAATCAGATATCCGGCATTTTTTAAATGCTCCGGCATTGATTCCGGCTGCAGATTTCTCATCAACACGTACATTTTATTATAAAATGACGGCGGACGCAATATTTTTTTCTTTATTCCTTTAATTTAGTGAAGTTTTCTAATGATTAGTCTATTTTTTTGCAGGATTCGACTTCAAATTATTCATTTTGCATAAAAAAAATCAATGAATTTTACTTTTTATATTTTCAGGTTATAATTAATATCATTTCAACTTATAACAAAACAGGTCATCGCATAAAAAAAATAGTTTTTCGATGCAATGACCTCTGTTCTTTATTCTTTCTCACCCTTGTATACAAGGTGAAAATAATCGGCAAGTTTCGCCAGCGCATAAATCAGGATCGGCGTCTCCTGCTCGGTAAGCTGGCTTTTGATTTGTGCGATCATCTCGTGATGAAACTCTTCATGATGTTTGTAAGCAGCTTTCCCGGTGTCTGTCAGATAAACCCATACCACACGTTTATCCTGCGTACTGCGCTCACGGATAACATACCCTTTTCTGGTCAGTCCATCCATTGCCTTTGTCAACGTTCCGGTTGTGACACCCATCAGTTTTGCCACCGTTGTCATCGTTTTTGGTTCATTGACTCCGATTGCCTCGATCACGTGGAAATCATTGTAACTGAGATCTTTGAATTCTTCTGTCACAAGACATTTTCCCTCGATCTCCATGATGTCTTTAAACAATCTGACCAATAATTCGTTTAATGTTTCATCTGTTGTCATCCGATCTACTCCTATTTCTGCGGTCAGCGCCTGATTTTACCAGTTTATCACCGTTGCTCCCCAGGTGAGACCTGCTCCAAATCCTGCCAACACGATTTTCATTCCTTTCCTCATCATACCATGATTATTGACATTATCAAGCAAAATCGGCACACTCGCTGCAGAAATATTCCCACATTCCTCCAGATTGGTCGGAAATTTTTCCATAGGCTGACCAAGTCTTTTCGAAACTGCTTCAATGATCCTGTAATTTGCCTGATGCAACAGGAATAAATCAACCTCTTCCAGTTGTAAGCCTGCCTGTTCCACTGCGTCTGTGACCGCCTTTGGCACAGTCTTCACTGCAAACCTGTACACCTCCTGCCCATTCATGGAAACATAGGAAAGTGCCGTGTCACTTTTTTTATAAGGGTTGTTCACTTTTCTCGCCATGCAGTTTAAGACATCGCCTCTGAAACCATCCGAGCCCTGCACCATGGATAAAATGCCATCTTCTTTACTTGCTGAAAGAACTGCTGCCCCTGCGCCGTCCCCAAAAAGCACGCAGGTGCTCCGGTCCGTCCAGTCCATCATTTTTGACAGCGTTTCCGCTCCAATCACAAGCGCATGCTGATATCCGCCATGTTCCAAATACAGTGCCGCAGTATCCAGTGCAAAAAGAAAACCGGAACACGCTGCATTGATGTCGAACGCAACTGCATTTTCTGCACCGATATTTTTCTGCACCTCGCAGGCAAGTCCCGGAAGATGTTTATCTGCAGAAACAGTTGCCGCAATGATGATATCCACATCTTCCGCTGAAATATCTGCATTTTTCAACGCCTTGCCGGCTGCCTCTGTGGACATACCGGTGGTTGTCTCCTCTACCGCAATATGTCTGGCAATAATCCCGGTTCTCGACCGGATCCATTCGTCCGATGTTTCCATGATCTGACCAAGATCATCATTTGTCACGCGAAGCTTCGGAAGGCAGCTTCCCGTTCCTGTTATTTTTACCTTCATAATATTCCTCTCTTCTCTGTCCGGTCACAAAACGATTCGTACTCTCTGTGCACATAGCCTCTGTGATTTTGCTAAAATTTCCGGAATCTCGCATAGCGCTCGGACGCAAACTGTTCTCCTGTCCTGCCATTTTGTTTCTCAAGAAACTTTTTTATATTTCCTTTCAGATAGCGCGAGATTGATTCACAGGCTTTTGCGTCTGCCACACCATATTCCGGGATGATCTGTTCAATGACACCCAGCGATTTTAAATCCAATGCCGTGATTTTCATAATCTCACTTGCCTCTTTTGCACGTTTTCCGTCTTTCCACAAAATGGATGCAAATCCTTCCGGCGAAAGCACACAATAGGTTGCATTTTCCATCATCCATACTTCATTTCCGACTGCTAAGGCAAGTGCTCCGCCGCTTCCGCCTTCCCCGATCATGATGCAGAGAACCGGCACTTTTAATGCAGACATCTCATAAAGATTCCGGGCGATCGCTTCCCCCTGCCCACGCTCCTCTGCCTCCATTCCGCAGTATGCTCCCGCTGTGTTTACAAATGTGATCACCGCGCGTCCGAATTTTTCTGCCTGTTTCATCAGACGTATCGCTTTCCGGTATCCTTCCGGCGACGGCATTCCATAATTGTGTTTCATGCAGTCCTTAAAATCTTTTCCTTTCTGGATTCCGATCACGGTCACAGGCTGGCCGTCGAGATATGCGACTCCACCTACGATTGCCGGATCATCCCGAAAGTATCTGTCACCATGGAACTCCATAAATTCATCAAAAATATTTTCCATATAATCAGTGGCAGAAGGTCTGTCTACTTTCCTTGCGGCTTTTACCTTTTCCCACGGCGTCAGTCCTTTTGCCCTTGCCGCGCGCTCCCGCATTAACTCTGTCGGCTCGTAGTTATCATCCATGCGCAATGGATCAAAATCAGCAAAACCTTCCCTGATGTGATGCATTTTTAAAATACGGTTTAAGGTTATTTTCAGATTTTTCCGCTCAACAATGGCATCCACAAATCCATGCTCTAACTGAAATTCCGCACGTTGAAATCCCTCCGGAAGTTTTTGTCCGATGGTCTGCTCGATCACGCGGGGGCCTGCAAAACCGATCAATGCGCCCGGCTCTGCCAGGATAATATCTCCAAGCATTGCAAAACTTGCGGTCACACCTCCTGTCGTCGGATCTGTCAATACCGGCACATACAAAAGCCCTGCATCAGAATGCCTTTTTAAAGCTGCGGACGTCTTTGCCATCTGCATCAGGGAAATAATACCTTCCTGCATTCTCGCCCCACCGGAGCAGCAGAACAAAATAACCGGAAGCTTTAAATCTGTCGCCCGTTCCACACCGAGCGCAATTTTTTCTCCGACCACATGTCCCATGCTGCTCATCAGGAATCTGGCATCACAGATTCCCAGAACCGTCTCTTCCCCATATATTTTGCATCGTCCAATGGTCACTGCCTCATGCAGTCCGGTCTTTTCCCTGGCCGTCTCCACCTTCTGGGTATATTCCGGAAAATCCAGTGGATTTTCTGATTCCAGATATTCAAACCATGGTTCAAAGGTTCCTGCATCTGCCACCATGCGGATCCTGTTTTTAGTCCGCACGCGGAAATAGCTTCCGCACTCATAGCAGACATACTTATTCTTTTCCACTTCCGCCTTGTTCACTTCTCTCTTACATGCGGGGCAGACCACTGTACTTCCCGGTATTTTCTGCTGATCCGCTGCAGGTGGTGGTGTCATAACTTCCGCCTGCACTTCCTCTTTGTGGTAAGTTACTGCATTTTTTCGTTCAGGTTTTATGGATATCAGCTTTCTTCTTCTCAAAATTGCTGGCATAATATTTCCTTTCTGTTACAGCTTCTATGTAATGCCTTTCTATTCTGTTACTCAACTGCAAAGGTGAGTTCTGCAATGCATGCAATTTCATCTCCGACTTTTGCCGTCGCTTTTCCCACCCCGATCGGTCCTTTCACTTTTATAATTTCCGTCTCCAGCGTGAGAATATCTCCGGGAACTACTTTTCTTTTAAATTTTGCAGAATTGATGGACGCAAAATAAGCTGTTTTTCCACGGTTTTCATCTTTTCCAAGGATTGCGACCGCACCGGTCTGCGCCAGTGCCTCCACGATCAGCACCCCCGGCATCACCGGTTCTTCCGGAAAATGTCCTGCAAAAAAAGGTTCATTGAAACTGACGCATTTCTTCGCCACTGCACGGACACCATACTCAATTTCTTCTACCGAATCAATGAGCAGCATTGGCTGTCTGTGTGGCAGGATTTCCATGATCTGACTAATGTTTAATACTGACATCGCTGCCTCCTTATCTGCAGCCATTGATATCTTTGTCCGATACAATGGTATATTTTTTTAATAGAATACTTGCATTATGGCCGCCAAATCCAAGGGAATTGCTCAGTGCATACTGCACCTCCATCGAAACCGGTTCTTTGCAATAATCGAGATCCAGTTCCTCATCCGGCACTTTATAGCCAACTGTGGCATGAATGTAGTCTTCCTCAATCTCTTTCACACAAGTGATAAACTCGATCGCTCCGGCAGCTCCCAGCATATGTCCGACCATGGATTTTGTGGAATTGACCTTCATTTCACCGGCATGCGCACCAAATGCAAGTTTGATCGCGCGCGTCTCAAAGAGATCGTTATGGTGCGTGGATGTTCCATGTGCATTGATGTAACCGACCTCATCCACTGTGATTCCTGCATCCTGAACAGCATTTAACATAGCTCTTGCTGCGCCGCTGCCATCTTCTGCCGGAGATGTGATATGATACGCATCCGAAGAACAGCCATAACCGACAACCTCTGCATATATCTTTGCGCCACGGCGTTTTGCATGCTCTAATTCCTCTAACACGACCACCGCTGCGCCCTCTCCCATGACAAAGCCGCTGCGTTCTTTATCAAACGGAATGGAACATCTTTCCGGATCGGTTTCTGCTGTGAGTGCGGTGAGTGACGTAAAACCAGCGATTGCAGTCGGACAGATACTTCCCTCGGTTCCCCCGGAAACCATAATGTCTGCCTCACCATACTGAATGGCACGGAAAGCCTCACCGATCGTATTCGTTCCTGTGGCACAGGCGGTCACAACATTGATACTTTTTCCTTTTAATCCAAAATGAATGGAAACATTTCCTGCTGCCATATTAGAGATCATCATGGGAACGAATAAAGGTCCCACTCTCCCCGGTCCTTTTTCTATCAGCCTTGTATGTTCGCGCTCGATCGCCTGAAGGCTTCCCACGCCGCTTCCAATGGCACAGCCTGCCATATACGGATCTTCCTGATCCATTTCAAGCCCGGCATCCTCAATTGCCTCCTTCGCTGCCGCCACGGCATACTGGCTGAATAGTTCCATGCGCCTTGCTTCTTTTGCATCCATATAATTTTTTGCATCAAACTCTTTTACTTCTGCTGCAAGCTTACATTTATAATTAGTGGTGTCGAATTTTGTAATTTCAGAAAACCCGGTTTTCTGTGCTTTTACATTCTGCCAGAATTCATCCACACTCAGTCCGATCGGTGTGACTGCTCCCATTCCCGTTACCACTACGCGTCTTTTTGCCATATTGTTCTCCTCATGATATATATTCTTTACATGTGCATGCCGCCGTCCACGGAGATCACCTGTCCGGTGATATAATCTGCCAGATCCGATGCTAAAAATGCAGCCACACCGGCCACATCTGACACCTGCCCTGTCCGCTGAAGCGGAATCTGTTTTTTTACCGCTTCCCTGGCAGCCTCCGGCATAGCTTCTGTCATCTCTGTTTCGATAAATCCGGGTGCAACTGCATTGCATGTGATCCCTCTCGACGCAAGCTCCCTTGCCACACTTTTGGTAAGACCGATCACTCCGGCTTTGCTTGCACTGTAATTTGCCTGTCCTGCATTCCCCATGACACCGGAAACAGAAGAAATGTTAATGATCTTACCGGATTTCTGTTTCAGGAAATAACGCGAAGCATGGCGGATCGTATGGAATGCACCTTTCAGATTCGTATCAAGGACCCTGTCAAAATCTTCCTCACTCATTTTCATGATCAGTCCATCTCTTGTGATTCCTGCATTATTGACCAGAATATCCAGGTGTCCATAGTTGTTTATGATCATTTCCATCATTTTTCCGCAGGCATCAAAATCAGAAACATCACATTGTACAGGTGCTGCCATTCCACCCTGTTTTATGATTTCTTTTACAGTCTGTTCTGCTGCTTCCGGCGAACTGTTATAATTGACAATGACAAACGCTCCACATGATGCCAGTGTCTTTGCAATCTCTTTTCCGATTCCGCGGCCAGCTCCTGTGATAAGTGCCACTTTATTTTTCAAAGAATCTGTTAACATGCTCCTGCCTCCACATGACTTCCGATAAACTGAATAAAATCTTCCATTTTATCAATGCTGCTCACTTTTACATCCCGGTTCACTTTTTTCACAAATCCACTCAATGTTCTTCCCGGTCCGATCTCTACAAATTCATCCGCACCATCTGCAAGCAGCCGTTCTATGGTCTGCTGCCAGCGCACAGAAGAAGATACCTGACTGGCAAGCAATGGTTTCACTTCCTCTTTTTTTGTGACATAGTCTGCCGTTACATTTGCAATATAAGGAACAAATGAATCACTAATCTCTACTTTTTTTAATTCTTCTTTTAACTTTTCTCCTGCACCCTGCAGCATTTTCGAATGAAACGGGCCGCTGACTTTCAATGGAACAACGCGTTTTGCCCCAGACGCCTTACATGTTTCTCCTGCCAGATGCACTGCTTCCTCCTGACCGGAAATAACGATCTGTCCAGGGCAGTTGTAATTGGCTATGGAAACCTCGCTCCCTGTCTGCTCTGCTGTATCTCTGCAGATCTGCTCAATTGCCGCTGCATCCAGTCCTAGCACTGCTGCCATTGCTCCACCGGCCGGGACAGCTTCCTGCATAAAAATGCCTCTTTTCCGCACCAGTTCAAATGCTTCCTCAGCAGTCATGACTCCGGATGCGATCAACGCACCATACTCACCAAGACTCAATCCGGCTGTGACATCCGGCTGATAACCGTTCTGTTCCAACGCCATATAAATTGCAGCTTCCGTAGCCAGCATACAGATCTGCGTGTACTCTGTGATATTTATTTTTTCGTTCTCCTCAAAACACAGTGCCGGGATATCCAATCCAGTCACCTCTGAAGCAAGATCGTACACTTCTTTACAAATAGGGATCTGTTCGTAAAATTCTTTTCCCATGCCAATATATTGGGATCCCTGTCCCGGAAACATAAATACTGTCTTTCCCATCCTGATAACCACACCTTTCTCAAATCTTCAAATCTGCGCATGTCAGGTCATTTTCTTCCTGCAAGCAGCGCTCTGGCATCTGTGACAACTTCCTCTATGATCTCCTGACAGGTCTGCTCTTTTTTCACAAGCCCGGCGCTCTGTCCTGCCATCAGACTTCCATGAACTGCATCCCCTTCGATCACCGCTTTGCGCAGAGAGCCGAGTGTCAACTGCTCTAACTCCTCAAAAGAGGCACCTTCCTTTTCTAATTTCAGATACTCTCTTGTCATCTGGTTTCGCAGTACCCGGATCGGATGCCCGGTACTCATACCTGTCACTTCGGAATCGATGTCTTTTGCTTTGATAATGCGTTCCTTATAATTCTGGTGTACGATCGATTCTTTTGCGACCACAAACCTTGTTCCCATCTGCACACCTTCCGCTCCCAGCATCATGGCTGCCGCCATTCCTCTGCCGTCCGCAATGCCTCCGGCGGCAATGACCGGGATGGTCACTGCATCCACAACCTGCGGTACCAGCGTCATCGTGGTCTGTGAACCAATGTGTCCGCCGGACTCCATCCCCTCTGCGACCACGGCATCTGCCCCTGCGCGTTCCATCATTTTTGCCATCGCAACACTTGCTACAACCGGAATTACAGTGACGCCTGCCTGTTTCCACATCTCCATGAATTTTCCCGGATTTCCGGCTCCTGTCGTCACAATTTTTACGCCCTCTTCCACGACCACTTTTGCGACTTCCGGAGCATTTGGATTCAAAAGCATCACATTGACTCCAAATGGTTTATCCGTCAATTCTTTTGTTTTTCTGATCTGTTCTCTGACTACTTCCGGCGGAGCACTGGCTGCACCGATCAGTCCGATTCCTCCTGCCTCTGAAACTGCCGCTGCAAGATGATACTCTGCAACCCATGCCATTCCGCCCTGGATCACAGGATACTGACAGCCAAGCAAATCCGTAATTCTCGTTTTCATTGTTTCCTGCCTCTCTTTGAATATTTGTAAATGGTCTTAAGCTTCCACACCTTTTTCTTTGAGATAACCCATAATATCGTTGACTGTTACAATATTCTCAAGATCCTCTGATGGGATCTCAATTCCGAACTCCTCTTCCAGAGCCATCACCATTTCAAATAAATCTAAGGAATCTGCGCCCAGATCGTCTTTGAATTTTGTTTCCGGCTTGATCTCTGCCTCATTTACATTTAACTGTTCTGCAATAATCGGTTTCATCTTTTCTAACATTTTGCTTTTCCTCATTCTTTCCTGGCTTTCGCCTGTTGTTTTTCATATTTGTTTGTTTGACTTTCTAATTATTTGATTATCAAACTATTTGATAGGCAAAGTATATGCATTTCTGTTTTATTTGTCAAGAGGATTTTTCTGAATCACTTTCTTACGCAGCAAAACAGCAAGTGTTTTACTGCTGCGTGAACAGTAACATTTTTCTTTTCTATATACAGAACGACCGATCTGTGCTATATTAAAAGTGCTTCAATGAGTCATGAATGATTGTATTTTATATGCAAAAATTGGAAATGAAAGTGAGGTAGGATTTATGGATATTACAGGTTTAGACGCAGCATTAAGTACGGTTTCTGCATATGACATCGGTTCTTCCACAAGCCCTGTTACATTACAGGAAGATATCGGAGTTGCAATGCTCGGAAAATCTTTAGATATGACACAGACATTAGGTGCCGGCATGGTTCAGATGATGGAGAATTCCGTCACACCATATCTTGGAAGTAATATCGATCTTTATATCTGAAAAGAAAGTCGCAGATTTTGTTCTGCGGCTTTTGCTTTGCCCACAAATTGTTGGAATCTTTGTGAGTCTTTGTAATTTCAAGAACTTTTATGAAAATTTCAGGTTGACTTTCCCGCTGCATCTTGCTATATTGATACTCGTTAAGGCATCATAGACCTTAACAGTATTTATAACAGAATCAAAAACGCTAGGGGCGCAAAAAATGCTGCATTTGCCAGACATTCCAACGCTGAGAGATGATTTTTCATCAACCCTTATTACTTGAACCGGATAATACCGGCGTAAGGAAGCTTTTATGATATTTCTCATCAGACGATAGAATATAGAGTTTTTTCCTCCTGGCGCAAAAGATCTGAAACGCAAGGAGGATTTTATTTTATGAAAGAATTTTTTACTACCACGATCGGAGCCTGGGATGATGGCTCTGTACGTCTTACTGCACCTGGAATCGCAGTTGTAGTAGTCATTATCGCACTTCTCGTTGTTGTCGCAGCAGTGATCCGCCACAGAAATGCAGAGAAAAAAACAATTCTCACCACAAAACAGCTTGTCTACTCTGCCGTTGCGATTGCGCTTGCAGTAGTATGCTCCATGATTAAGTTTGCGAATCTGCCAATGGGCGGTTCCGTTACTTTATTCAGCATGTTGTTTATCGCACTGATTGGTTACTGGTACGGTCCTTATGTTGGTCTTATGACTGCCGTTGCCTACGGTCTTGTTCAGTTTGTTATGGAGCCAATTTTCTATACCGTTCCACAGATGATTTTAGACTACCCTCTGGCATTTGGTGCTTTAGGGCTCGCCGGATTTTTTGCAAACAAAAAACACGGACTTCAGATTGGTTATATCGTTGCCGTGTTTGGACGTTATGTATTTGCAGTGATCTCCGGTGTCGTATTCTTCGGTGCATATGCCCCGGAAGGAACACCTGCCATTGTGTACTCTTTAACTTACAATGCAACTTATATCGTGCCGGAAGCGATCGCTACTTTGATCGTGATCAGTCTGCCACCTGTTGCAAAGGCTTTGGCTCAGGTCAAGAAAAACGCGCTGTCTGCATAACCGGAGTTTAATTTGCGTAGTGTTGCAGATTCTGCGGTGCTTTCTTAGGGCTTGAAGGGCAGATATAAGCGTCCTCTCGCAAGTCGTGGTTTTATAGGTTTATGAAAAGAAAAACGGTATAAACGAAATATTATGTTTCTGTTCGCTGGGCATTCCGATAAGCCTCTGAAGAGTCTTATCTCCATAGCTCACAAAGAAAATAATATTTGTTTATACCGTTTTTCTTTCATTCACGTTATGGATGACTTGTGAGAGGACGCTTATACATGCCCAATTTACACTGTGAATTGCACCACAGAATCTGCAATTTACGTTATGGAACTCACGGGGTATGGGATGAGTGCCTATAGGATCAAAACTCAATCTGCATTTTTGAAATAAATGAATTAGGTTTTTTTAATGAATTTTAACGGAATAAAATAGAATTGTATATGTGATTATGGTAGAATATGATATTAATGATTTTGTCAATCGAAGTTTGTAAGGAACAGAAACTTTGAAGTTTACAGCGAGGTAAAAGTTTATGAATAACTATAATGAAGTGAAAAAATCATTTGGTACACAAGCAGAGA
>ENA-USUG01001347-USUG01001347.1-human-gut-metagenome-genome-assembly--contig:-NODE-1347-length-41695-cov-20.236364_pt1 | contig 41695 bp, 51 predicted proteins | sample MGYA00250059_ERZ773394 | MGnify/ENA primary metagenome ERZ773394 (study PRJEB29103, sample SAMN06111957) | human gut metagenome | biome: human gut; feature: ankylosing spondylitis patient; material... | reverse complement strand
GGCTTTTTACCTTCATTCGAATAAATAATTTTTTTATCACCTTCGAATATTTTAGCTTCTTCTATATAAAAATAAGGGTCGTATGCCATTAAGGACACACTTCCCTCACCATAACATTTATTATCTCTAATAACTATATCCCCGAACTCTACTTCATCTTCTGGAATACAGTAAATAAATTTTTCTTCATCTTCTATGTAAAAAGCTTGTGGAGTATCTACATCAAAAGCATCTGCTATAGCATCTACAGTAGTATCATAAGTATCCTTATCATCACATTCAACACAAAATTTAATGCTTATTTGTCGTTTTTTCTTTCTACTTCCACTAAAAATATCTCCGTTATCGCTCCATGTTTCAATAGAATCAGATTCAGAAGGAGGTAGCATAGGCATATCTATTTCTTTTATTCCAAAGCCTTCTAAATCGTCTAATACAATGTCACCGTATTTATACATTTATCTACCTCTCTTTCTGTTTTCTCTTCTTGTTTTTACTTTTATTTTATTATCTACTACATCAGCAGTAGATTCGCCTATAACCTTACTGTCAAGGTATACAGGCATTACAATCCTCATATCTCTTGTAGCTTTTGCTGTACTATTAGAAGAACTAGATACACTGCTTGAAGAACTTGCAAAGTTTGCAGTTGGCGCACTAGCTAAACTAGCAGTTGCAGCATTATTTGTAGCTTTTATAGCGCTATAAGCTAAGTTTGAATATGCCATTGTATTTACAGCTTTTAAATTGGCTGTTTTAGCACTTTGATTAACAGTATTAACTGTTCTAGTTACATTAACTTTTGTATTAAGTGTTCTATTTGTAGCAGATGCCATTTTAGACATATAACTACTTACTGAACTATAAGCTTGCGCCATTTGAGTTTGTATAACCTTGCGCAAAGATATAAAGCTTCTTGTAGCATTGTTACGTGCATTTTGTGACTGTGTTCTTACAACATTAGCAATAGATATCATTTTACTTGTTACATTAGTTCTAGCTTGAGTTATTTGAGTTGTTATAACTTTTCTAAGTGATATAAAGCTCTTTGTTGCATTGTTTCTAGCATTTTGAGATTGATTTTTTATAATATTAGCTAAGTTAACAAATTGATTTCTACCTATGTTAACACTACCCACTAAATTTTCTCTGACTGTATTTCTAATCTTTCCAAAGCTTGAACCTATGCCATTAGCTACATTTCGAGTTGTTGTTTGTAAAGATTTTAATTCATCTTCTAACTCTTTTAATTGGCTTGTATTCATAGTTTCTAACTTATTCATTATATTTTTAGAAATACCATCGCCTATTTCTGTTGCAGTAGCATTTGTTGTTGATTTACTTTGTTCAAGTCCTGAGTTTATACCAGTTGTATATTGCTCTCCACTAGAAATACCCCACTGTTGATAAGCATCTTCTCCGTTATTGTTAAATAATCCAGTAAAGAAACCTTTTAAGCCATTAAATTTATCTAGTGTAAATCCTTTTATAAATCCCCAAATAAATTTATCTGCTACTGAACCACCAAGCATACCCATATTTTCAGCATTTGTAGCTGACCAATCATTCATCGCATCATAGATAACACCACATGCTGAATTTATTTGATCTCTGTTATTTCTTATACCTTCTCCTATAGCTTCTAAGATAACTTTCCCAGCTTGTTGAACCATAGGTCCATTTTCTTGAATCCAACTACAGGCTTTTGATATCAAGTTAGATATTGCAGTAGATAAGCCATCTTTGTTATTTATTATACCTTGAGCTATATTTTTAACTATACTACTACCCATGCTTAATAAACTATCTAAAGAACCACCACTTATAAATCTGTTCGCTCCACTTATAGCATTAGTTATTATAGTAGGTATATTTTTAGCTGCATTAGATACTTTTGTTTCTAAATCTGCTAATCCTTTTTCAAGCCCATCAAAAGTATAAGTGTTTTTATCTCCATTTCTCCAAGTTGAGAAAAAGTCTGTAATAGCTTGAGAACCACTTATAAGAGCTGGTTTCATCTTTTCAAATGCACCTATTAAACTATCTTCTATCGCACTTGATAATGCTAAGAACGTTGATTTAGTTGTTTCGTCAATACTGTCAGCTAATCTAGTTGATAATCCTTCGATTTCTTGAAGATTCTTCTTATAAGTTTCATATTTTTCATCTGACATATCAACTATTTCATTAACTTCATCAAAGCTATCTCCAAGTCCTATAGTTTGCAATTTAGCTTTTATTTGCTCGTCTGACATACCTTTAAAGGCTTGTCTTAGGTAATCTGTCTTTTGAGACATTGACAATGTAGATAATGATATTTTTTCAGCTTCTATACCATACTTAGAAAGCTTGCTATTAGCATCATCTAACGTCATTCCTTCTTTTACAAGTGATTTAACGTATTCTTTTGTGTTTTTATAGTTTTCATTATGCTTTTTAGCATATTCTACTGTATGATCACTAAGTCCAACTATAGAATTATCTATAGTGCTTAGAGTTCCGTTATAATCTATCAGTTGATTTATTGCTTTTCCGTCTATTTCTATGTTTTTAGCATTTCCTACACTTCTCCAGAATTTATCAACTTTACCGCTAGCATTATCCATAGATTCTACTACATCAAGCAAATCCTCTACAGATTGAGTACTAACTTTACAATCATCACCTAGTAAAGATATCGCATAACCTAAATCCTTACTTGATAGTCCTAATGCAGTTGCTGAAATTTCAGTATTAGAAAATACATCTTTCATAACTTCTATTCTCTTTGTAGCATCTTCACCTTTAAGGCCTAAAATACCCATGTTTTCATTGAACATACTAACTGTAGAAGTTGAATTATCTATCGCATCTGATAGTTTGTTGTATTCCTCTGCTGATGCATTAACTAATGACATAACTCCTGGTAAAGCATTTTTACCAGCAACAGTGGCAATTAAAGCTGCTTTTTGACTTCTTGTCATTTTTTCTGTGCCTTCTCTTAATGCTGATACCGTTGCTTTTAAGTCTGTACATCCATCTGCTGTTGTTTTTAGATAACTTCCTGTTTTGTCAGCGGTCATTCCTAATTCTTGTAAAGCACGGTCTTGTTGGTCTGTTGGGTTTGCCATATTCGATAACATATTTTTTAATGACATCCCCGCTTTACTACCTTTAATACCAGCATTCGCCATTAGGCCTATACTAGTTGATAAATCTGTCATAGATGCGCCTAATGCTCCAGCAATAGCACCTGTCTGCTTCATAGATTCACCGAATAAAACTACATCGGTATTACTTCTAGTAATAGTTGCAGCTAATTTATCCGCAAAGTCACCAGCTTGATTTGCTTGCATTCCAAGTGCTGTTAAATCATCCATTATCTTATATCTAGGCTCTTTATCCTAGAACTCTTACTTTCATAAGAGGATGGGACTATATCATCACCTTTAACTTAATAGTAAGGTGTTCGGCGCTCGTGGGAGAAATTATTATTTGCCTATTCATTCTCCTAGTCTCTGAACCTTCCATGTACTTTTACGGCTTTCCATGGCTTGGTTGCTGATTAGCATATTAATATTAAAATATTAACTTAGCCTTCCAGCAATTCACCGAATATTTTTTGAATAGTATTTCTACTAAACCGACCAATATTTTAGTCAAAATATCACTAGCTGTTCCTAAATCTGTAGCACCTATTTTTGCTAAATTCAATGTAGATTGTACACCATCAAGCATCTCTTGAGTTGACCAGCCCGCCATAGCCATGTATTGCATTGCTTGGCCCACTTGGCTAGCGCTAAATGTAGTTGCGGCTCCTAATTCTCTAGCTTTTGCAACTAACTGGTCAAATTCAGTCCCTACACTTCCAGCTATTGTAGCAACTGTTTTCATTTGCGATTCAAAGTTTGCTCCAGTTGTTATAAGACTTGAAAGATTAAAATCAAATCCTGTTAACTCGCTAAAAGCATCTTTAACTGCATTTATCGAGGTGAGCATACCTTGAAACACAGGGGAGACTGTATCTTTTATATTATTAAGTCCTTCAAAAAACCTCTGTTTTCCAGCATCATATAACTTTTTAGTAACTGTTAATACTGCAGTTACAACAACAAGCGCTTTAGCTGGTCCAGGTAATGCTTTAAACACTTGACCTAAATTAGATGCTTTGGTTTTTACTTCTTCTAATTTCTTACCAAAATCAGAAGCTCCTAATGTATCACTTAATTTACTATTGCCAGTTGCTTTTTTAATACTTTCTGACATATCCTGGATTGATTTTTTAGCATCTTGCATCTTAGTTTTGAAGGAAGCTATATCAGCATTTATTTTTACATTTAAAACTTTAGTTGCTATTTTCACCACCTCCAAATTTTTCAAATAAATTATTTATATATGCCAAGTTTTCTTCTCTTTGTTTCTTGCTTACTTTATGAGCTTCTTTTTTACTCTTAGCACTCTCAAAAGGATTGATAGGCTTGAATTTATCCCCTCCAAAGGCCATTCCTAAAGCATTTTGTAAACAACATAAACTTAAATTGTATTGTTCTTGTTGCTCCTTTTTATAGCCTTCTAGTGCTAAATTAGCTTCATGTATAGTTAGATGCCAAAAAGAAGAAGGTGGCATTTTCATACCACCTACTAACTTTTTATATAGATTCTCAATTAGCTCTTTGAGTTCTACTTTCCCTCTTCGCTTTCTTCTAAATCATTTTCTTCATTGCTTTCTATTACATCATCCGAATTGAAACCTAAAGCTTCCATTACAGCATCAACTATTAGATTTCCTAAATCTATTGTAGAATTTCCTTCTGCTACATAAGCATCTATTAATTTTTCTGCCATAGCTTCTGTCATTTTACTATTTTCTTCTAAAAGTCCATAATGAAATGATTTTATTACATTAGGTACAGTTCCCGCAATTTTATCTAAATTTGTGTATGGATCTAAACCACTTTGAGATAATTTTTTAAGTATTCTCATTGTATATTTTAATTCATAGTCTCTTCCATTTATATTTAATATCATATATTCCTCCTAAACAGCACTAGCTTTTTCTAATTTGCCGTTTCCATCGAAACTTAAATCATATGTAAGGGCATCATCATAAGGTGCATCTAAATCCAAGCCTACTATATAAGCTTTACCCTTAAATCCTACTGTATTTGTTTTATTAGCTAGCACTACATCAACTGCAGTAGAATTTAATGTCGCATCAACTGCAGCATCGTAACCTTCATCTCCAGTATAATAAAATCCATCGCAAGTAGCTGACCATTCTTTTGCTCCAGATATTTTTCTTTTCCAATCTCCTGATGTTTTTGTAGATGTATCTATGGAATCAGCTTTGATAGATAATTTGCAGTTCTTTTGGCCACCTATAGCCTTACCACCAGCAGATACAATTATATCTAAACCTCTTATAACTTCTCCAGTATCGCCTTCAACAGCTAATAATTGTAAGTTGTCTAGTTTCATACTATCACTCCTTTCATTTGAGTTTCTATTCTGTAAATCAAAATGCCGTGGTAATATTTACCCTCGGCATCTTTTTGCTCTAATATTTCACTTGAATTTAAATACAAGAAAGCTTGCATATTTTCAAGTGTAATTGTTTTGTTTTGAAGCAAGTCATTAACTTGTTTCATAATTTGCATTACTTCTTTTTTGCCTCTGTATTCTGAAAAAACATCTATGTATTGATAATCCTTGTAAGCTAGATTTGTCTTGTTAGAATTATCATTACCTCTATTTGTACCAAGCTTAATATAAGGGCATTTAGTGCCCTTAGGTACATCATCATGCACAGGATAAGACAATGTACTTAATAATGCATATAACTTTTCTTGCAACTCTACAGAAATCATTATTCTAATAACCTTTCTATAATTTCATCAAGTGCATCATCGAATTTTTCCTCATTCTTTTCAACTGCTGAATCAAAATAAGGCTGTGCTTCTTGATATCTAGTTCCGCTGTTTACATAATCAGCATATTCAACGTTAGTTCCTACTTCACCACTATAAGTAGAAATTATATTAGTAGTTATAGATCCACGTAATCGCCCTGTATCTACAGGGCAGTCTCTTTTTGCATCCTTTTCGATATTATACAAGGTATCTTTTACTAATTTACTTACATCTTTTTCAACTGTATCAGTGTTATTGAATTTTCTTAGTAATTTTCCAGCATCTGAGGTTATTTTAATTTCCAATTTCATCACGCTCCATAACAATCATGTAGCATTTATTATAGTCAGCAACTGATTCTTTTTTATAATGTTTATTTCCATATAAAATATAAAAATCTTCATCAAGATCCAGTAATTTATCCAGCTTTTCTTGTGTAAACAATTTATTTTTAGAATAAGTCGCTAACCTTCCAGCCGAATCAATTTCACTAATAGTAAAAGGTGCTACTTTGCATTTAATAGATTTAATTCCTACATCTTTTGTAGTATAGCCACCTAAACCATCTTCAATTAATTCTTTTTTATATATAACTGCACTATCTCTATAATCCATTTATAACATCCTTAGCTTCTTTATTCTTGTATTGTTTGCCTTATATTGTTTTAGCAGTGGTTTATACTCATAAAAATCATCAGACTTGTAAGAAGTCGAAAGGACATCTATTTTTTCCGTAGATATCCCTTCACTTCCTAATCTTCTGTATCTTTTTATGGCTACTTCCTCAGCTATAAATTCAAGCTCAGTGGGTATTGTAGGGCTTTCTATATACACACTCATGTAATTTATAGCATCTGACAATAAAATAGCCAACAATTCATCTTGTGAATCATCGGCTTGCAAACCTAATTTTATTTTTATCTTAGAAATATCCATTTAAATTACCTATTAAGCATCTGATTTTTTAACACATATTTGTATCGCATCAACTCTTTTATTTAAGATAAATACATCTTCAAATGATTCTTCAAAGTATACATATTTACCTTGTGATAATGCACTTGGTGGTTGAAGTTGTGCGAATGAATAAGAAACTATAGGTAATATAGCACTTGGATGCAATAATATCATTGCTATATCTTTAGCAGTTGATTTAGCTGCAAATCCTCCATCAGTTTGTCCAGATGTTTTACCATCATTAAATGTATATTCTGTTTTAAAAAGAGCTGTTGGTACAGAAACTATATCAACTTCTTCTATTCTTGATACATTTCTAGCTAGTTTTTTATCTCCGTTGTTTCTAACTATAGCTATAGCATTGTCAATTAAAGTTTTTGTATATGTATCGCAATATAAAACCCTTCCACTTACTGGCACTAATGCTTCATCCATAGCATCCATCATAGCATCAAATTTAGTCAATACTGTATTTGCTGTTAAATCAGCAGTTTCAGCAGTTATTGCTTTTTGTGCATTTCTTAAACTATATATAGTAGAGAACATCATTGCATCTAGCTCAGGAAACTTTTTAGTTTCATTCATTACTTTTGTAATGTTACTTATAGATGCTACCATATTAGTTTGATTTACATCTTGTGGATGCACTAGTGTTTGCCAAATTCTATGGTTAGTAAGTGTTTTAGTCTCCCAGTCATTTGAGAAGTTTTGAGAGAAATCACCTATTTTAGTTCTATCTCCGTCAACTCTACCTCCAGTAGATAAAAGTGGTATTTTTATAGTCTTTGCATCTACTATTTTGTATTTTCTTGTATTTTCGTTGCTCCATAATGCTCCTGAGTATAAGACATATGGATAAGCATTTGCAAGCTCTCTGCTATAAGCTTCTGCATAATTTACTGTCATTTACATCATCCTTTCTAATATTTTCTAGGCCTTACACCTGTGAAGTTAAACCCAAATACATCTCCATTAGTTTGTTCAGCTGGTTTTACTGGTGGTTTACTTCTTAATCTATCATCAACTGCCTTTTTAACGGCATTTTGGAAGGCTTTTTCAACTGCTTCAATAGAAGCATTGCAAGTTTCTGCATCTGAAAAGTTAAGAGCATCAATTAACTCTTTTGGTAAATTCTTTTCTGCTAATGTTTCATAAGCTTGAGCTTTTAACTCTCTAGTAGTTATGTCTTTTTCCCTTTTGTCTAGCTCTTTAGTTCTTTTGTCTTGCTCATATTTAGCTTTTTCATCAGCATTCATTTTTTTAAGTTTTTCAGCTTCTGTTATTTTTTCTTGTTGCTTTGTTTCCCACTCAGTTTGAGCAGTTTGTATAGCTTCTTTTAATCTTTTATCAAACTCAGCCTTATAGTTATTTTGACTTAATACATCGTCAAATGAAGGCGTTTGATTATCTGTTCCTCCTGTATTAGAGCTTTCACTAGCTCCAGCATCAGTGTTATCTCCACCGTCTGTTTGACTTGGTGTTCCTCCACCAGCTCCAGTATCAGCCATTAACTGTAAATTCATTTTTAAACCTTTAAACATTTTATCCCTCCTTATAATCTACAACTGGAATTACGGTACAACGTAATATTAGGTTCGACAGAAACAATGAAATGGTGGAACATTACTACCATAACTTATTTCTTCGATTTTAACCACCTCCCTATCCATGCTTTCACAGTCAGCACATGTTCTCTCATCATAAGCAACACATATCTCTAAGGCCTTTACTCCATTGTCTTTATATCCATCAACATGGCCTTTGGTCATAAAAAAATTGGTCTCAGTTCGTATAAGCCTTTCAGCTTGATACTTACTAACGCCTTCTAATTTCCTTAGCTCCTGTCCCATTTTCTGTACTGATTTTCCTTGTATTAATTCTTTTGTTAGTGTTTCCTTTATGTTATTCATTGTAGCTGTCTTATTACTCCATATACGGCTACTAAATTGTCTACCACTCCAAGGATAACTTATTGCATCTTTGATAGCTCTTTTAGGTAATACTTTGTTTGTTACTCCAGCATCAGCTAAAGCTTCTTTGTATGACCTTTTATACATTCCTGTTAGATGCTCTGTCATATTCATTTGTACATTATGTGTATTTTTTATAAGCTCTATATCTATTCCATCAAGTAAACTTTGTAATCTTGTTACTTTGCCTCTAGCACTCATTATTTTCCATTGTGCTAACACTTCTTCACTTTTAGTAGCTTGATATAACTGTTTTAATTCTTGGACTTTATATCCATATTCTCGCATTTCTACTGGAGTTAATAGTTTAGTTGCTTCTGCATAAGTTAAATTGTTTTCTATTGCATATTTATTATAGAAGCTATCTAACTCCTTTGATATTTGCATATAAGAATCGTGATAAGCATCAGCTAATTTCTTTACTGCCTTGTCCTCAGATAACTTACTTTTCTTGTCTCTATCTAACATTCTTTGATGCCAGTAATCACGATTTTTCATTCCTAAGTAATACTTTGCTCTTCTGCCCATTGAGATTTATCTCCCTCTTTTGGATCACCAACTACATTACTATCAGCATACATATCAAACTTTTTCATTTGTTCCTCTTGCTCTTTATCTATCAATTCTATTTCTTGCTTAGGATTTTCAATAAAATCTAACTGAGCTAATAATGTTTCTCTTGAAACTATTCCAGATAACTGAGAAACCATTTGAGCTTGTTCTAATGTATTAGTTGGTAATGCTCTAGTAAATGTTATCTTGATAGTTCTGTAATCAATACTTGTTCCTTTTATGTTTAAAACAGTGCATATAAGCTCTAGCATTCTTTGGATTGACTTTTTCCATTTGCTCTCTTTCTTGGCCATATCCTTCTCTAATGCAAATAATTTAAATTTAAGCGATACACCAGATACATTTCCAGCAAACTTTTCATCTGTTAGGTTAGGTGTTTTAGTGACTTTGTGATAGTCATTAACTAATCTATTAAGCAAGTTTTGAGTATAATCATCATCTACTGTTTTTGTAATAAATTCAGCATCACCGTCATCTTCAACTAACATAACTCGATTTTCTTTCATCTTGTCGATATCTTCTTTTTCTGTCCCAGCTAAATTTTTTAACAGTAAGTAAGCATTATCAAAGTACTCTATCTCATTAACTGAACTACTAATAACAGATTCTATTGCATCTACTATACTTATTGCATCCTCATAGCAGCCTTTACGATTTTCATTCTCTACAAATTCAATAACAGGAATGCCATCAAAGTGATTTTCTTCTATATCAACTAACTTTGGCGCTCCTACTTCGCCGTTATAGTATTCAATCATATCTTTGTTGTAGACTGTCATATAAACCTTTTGTTCATTATCAGATACATCTGTATAATAGTAATACCTTACAGCTCCTACAATATTCTTCTCTAAGCTATTGTCATAAACAATAATCATGTTATCAGGAGTTTCTGTCGCAAACCTTATATTTGCATCTTTATCAATATATAAAATTAAAAAAGCATGGCCGTAGATACTAGTTAATCGGTCAAGCTCTGTATTTACATCTTGAAAATCATTATAATCAAGGATATTATTTATTGTTTCTGTTGTATTGTCATCTTCACTAGAAAAAGTAAGAGGTTCTCCACTAAAATAACCAGTTCTTATATCTGTTGTGAAGCTAGGAAGGTTTACAACTATTTTATTATTAGGTTTTTTAGGGTCTTCCATTGTCCTATTTAATATTTCGTGATAACCTTCATAATATTTCAAATTCCTATAGTATTTTTCAGATTTAAACCACTGATGCTCATTTAATATATTTTGTACATTATCAAGCTCCAGTCTTTCTTTATCTGTAATAAATATAGGTCTTTTTACTTCTTCAAATCCTGGTATTAATATCAATTTCTCACCTCCTATATTCCTAGATTTAATTTCTTAGATTTAATTCTGTTTTGTCTGATTTCATCTTCCATAGCATATCTTGCTGCATCTATTGTATGATTGTTTTTGTCTGGATACTCACCTTTAAAGTTTCCATCTTTATCTTTTTCAGTTTCATATCCTAAAAACTCTCTAGCCGTATTAGGGCATCTATCACTATCTATTATTATTTCTTCTATTTCTTCTGATAAAAATTTGATTCCATAGTCTACACTATCAGGCCCTTTTTTAGCTCCTCTTACTTTTAAGCCTAAGTCCTTTAAATCTTTTATAGATTTAGGTTCAGCTGAGTCTGCAATAATAAGTTTTGGATTAGGATCTAATTGTTTTATTTTTTCAGCTGCTTTTGAATTAGATAATCTAGTTTGATATATTTCTTTAAATATATATAATCTTTTTCTTGTTTTATCGTAATTCATAACAATATAAGCAAATGGGTCTTGTGCGTATCCCCAGTCAAGCCCTCTTTTTAATCTATCAAAGTTCTTTATTTCTTCATCAGTTATTTTTCTTATTGTTACATTTAAGAATACTTCTCCACCTGTACCAGTAACAGCACCTAAATAATCATGTTCATATTTCGTTACATTTACTTTTTTAAGGTGTTCAGCTTCTATTATGAATTGTTCTCCTAACCAATCTTTCGGTACACTTCTGTAATCGCTATGATGCACATATTTATCTGTTCTTTCGTCTAATACTTCCATGTTCGCCCAGTTTCTTTGTGATTCTGGAGGGTTAAAAGAATAAAATACAAAAAACTTAGGTCCACCACGCATAAGAGATTGATTTATATTTCTTATCTTATCGTAGTTTTCAAATTCGTCTACTTCTTCAAACCATATATATTTTATATATCCTTTTGATACTTTTATAGATTTAACTTTTTTAGGATTGTCAGCACCTCTAAAAAGTATTTCTTGGCCTGTAGGTATGTAAGTAAGCTTCAATGGAGAGTAACTTACTTTCCATTTGCTTGTAACGCCAAGTTTTTCTATGGACCATAAAATCTGTTCAAATACTGAGCTTCTTAAAACATCTTTTACTCGCCTAAAAATAACAGCATTTGAATATATTCCTTTTTCAGCATCCTTCATCATATTAAGAGGTATTTCTGTACCTATAAATGATGATTTAGTACTACCACGGCCACCTTTAAACCAGTAATGTGTATGTTTACCTTGTTTTATATCATGATGTACTTTATAAAAACTTGGAGCGATTAATTCTGTCAGTTTCATTCTTCATCAGGGATATCATCAACTATTTTAACTCCCATGTCTCCATTTACTTCTACTTTTTCAGTGTATAAGCCGTATCTTTTACCTAGAAGCTCAGCAGCTTTTATTTTATCTTTAGCCGAAATTTCTTTTTGGACCTTTCGCACCTCACTTGTAAAATCACCTGTATTTACTGTCAATACAGCTTCTTCTGTTTCTTCATTTCTTATAATTCTTGTAAGGTATTCCAATACTTCTGTCGCGTCTGCTATTCTATTTGACTTCATTTGTTTTAATTGTTCTTCTATGTATTTTTTGATTAAAGGTTTTTGAAGGTTTTTAGCTCCATTTGTCCTTGCTGTAGTTTCATTAGTGCAATTATAAGCTTTTTTATAACTTTCAGTAGCATTAAGTGATTCTATATAATAGTCACAAAATGCTTTCTGTTTTTCAGTTAGTTTCACTTAATACCACTCCTTTCTAATTCTAATAATTTATTTCTATATCTATTATCATTTGTTAATCTAATAAGACTTTCTATATCTCTTTTACTTAGTTTATCGTCAATCTCTCTTTTTATAGCCATAATAACCAGTATCTTAGCTTTATAAAAATTATTTACATGTGTATGTCCGTTTTCAAATTTCTTGTTTGTATTATGTACAACAAATCCGTCACTGCATCTATAAATTGAATACTCTTTTCTTTGAAATATTTTTCTACTCATTTAGATCAACTCTTTCTTTGCACAACAAAAGGAGCCCATGAAGGGCTCTTTTTCAAATTGAGTATGAGATTAAAATCTGTTTCTGTTGTTGTATGATAGTAATTACAATTAGCAAGCTACAGGATTCGAACCTGTATCACATGGGGGAGTGATTTCCATTACTTGCACGTTGCTGAGGTTTCACCCTCAGCCATTTCCTGTCATAACTAAGTTGTTAATTATATACTTAATACTTAAGGAGGGCACAAGTCTGTGCCAAGAAAAAACCAATGTTTTAAAAAACTGTAGCAATTATACTAGTCAAATAGGTTACCAGGCTATCTGACATTCAATAAGAGTTCGTAAAGAAGTACCCTTAAATTATACTTTCTCTATACTATCATTATATTACTGGTAAACCCCCACGAAAACCCCATGTATTCCCTATTAAATCCCCAATGCTTCAACTCCCCATAATAAGATACTTAACTTATTTAGCACCTCTTTTGCCCATCTTGCTGGAGTGTTCTTGCCTGTATTAAGTCTTTCAGCTATTTCTTCATATGTAATTTTTTCTATGTAATACATATGAAAAGCATCGTATATGTAATAAGTTCCGTTTTCTTCGTATTCATCAGCTAATATTTCTAATGATATATCTATACAAGAAACCATTTGTGCTGTTCTTGCTTTTGTTCTAAGTACACTGTTAAGAAATATATCATTTTCTTCTAGTGCATCTTGTAATTCTTCTCCAAAATATCCTTTGAAGCCATCGCTATTAACTTTTTCTATATGATTTTTTAGTTTGTCGTAGTTTTTCATTAATAGTTTAGTATTGTGTAATCTTTTGTCTTTTTGTTGTTTTTTTATTTCAAATACTACTTCCTTAGCTAATTCTTTTGCTTGTTCACTTACATTTAATATTGCCATGCTCCCACACTCCTGTTATAATATTATTAAGGAATTTGTCGGAATGTGAAAGCATTCCTTTTTTTATGTCAATTATTTGTATTTTACATGCATAATCTACTTACTATCCATGCACCAATAACCACTATAATTATTGCATCTGCTATTGCTCTATTCATGTTCTTCTATCTCCCAATCTTCTGGACTATTATGGTATAACGGACATATATCAAGACTAGGCAGTAATTCCAATACTATGCATTGTCCATCTTCGCATTCATCATATCTACTACATTCTTTTTTTATTGTTAGTAATGCTTTTTTTATTAACTCTTTTCTATCTTCCATTATTCCACCTCCAGTAGTTCTTTATTTTCGTATATATTTCCTATAATTTTATTCTCAGCAGTCCCAAATCTAGGTATAAGTCTGTAATAACTATCTTTTCCATCTTGTATATACCAACAACTTTTAATCATGGTTACTACTCCTACGATATGATTTAAAGTTCTAGTTGTTTCTACTATGTCACCTTCGTATATTTCCACATCATTAATATCTTTATATCCTGTGTATTCGCTCATAGTTTCTTCTTTGATTAGCCCATCAATTCCATATCCTTCAACGAGTTGACCATAGATATCGCATTTGATATCAAATCTAAATCGTTTTATATTTAATGTTCCGTATGCCCAATCATTTGCTTCAATATCCCATGCTCTTAACTTAATTTCTCTCATAATCTTCCTCCAATTCCTTTTCAGCTAATTTAATAGCATCAATAGGTTTATATCCCTTTTCTATGTATTTCTTAGCCAGTTCGACTAATTCTTTGTATCTTGCTAATATCAATTAATCACCTCCTAAAATAAACATAACTGGTCACTAACTGTTAGCATTTCTCTTTGTGCTTTTATCATATTCCCTCCTTGCAATATTCAACAATTTTAGTATTTTGTCTTAGATTTAAGCATCTTTTTTCTGTTTCCTCTATTAATCTATCTTTATACTTTTCTGCACATTTCAAACTGCAAGTTTGTTTTAAAAACTTTTCTCCAGGAATGTCAATCGTATAATGTTTTTGCTTTCTGCAGTCGTAAACTTTCCCGCAATATTCACACTTGTATATGTATTTTTCTTCCATACTATCCTCCCTTATGCAGTTATTCCTAATTCGATTAATTCTTTTTTAGCTTTATTCAATCTTGCTCGTATTGTTTCTTTGCTAACTCCAATTTTATTACCTATTTTTTCATACGTATAACCTTCTGCACGTTTTAAAGTGATATACTTTATATTTTTTATCTTCATCTTTCCAAGTATATTTAATATTTCATCTCTATTTACTAAAGAAGAATAAGCATCTTTCGTATCCATTAAAATATCTTTGTGAGTTTTTATATATTCATCTATTGAATTTTTACAAACATAGTTTATTTTTCTTTTATGATTGTTTTTCTTTCTTACATAGCTATTTATTTCAAATTTTATGCATGTATAAGCATATGTACTAAATTTAGCACCTTTACTTGGATTAAATGTATTAATAGCTTTTGCTAATCCAATCATACCTTCTTCTATGTAGTTTTCTCTATCGCTTTCTGTAGTTTTTTCATAAGTAAATTCTTTGTTTACAACTAAATAAACTAATCCTAAATTTTCTTCTGCTAATTTGTTTTTTTCTTCTGTATTCAATTTCTTTATATCCTCCTATATAAAACTTAGTTGTTCATAATCAACTTGCTTTATTTCTTTTTGCTTAAATTCTTCTACTGGATCCTTCCAACTAATTCTGCCACATGTATAACCACATTTATTAAGATTATCACAGTCTTTACAGCATTGATTCTTACAAACTCCGTTTAAATCCAGTTCTTCGTTATTCTCTATTTGTTCCAGTAGCATTAACTCTTTTACTGAATCCATTCTTGGGCATCCTAGAGTTGTTAGGTTTTCACATTCAAATTCCATATCTATATTCCCAAATATCTCTTAATAATCTGAATAGCCTCTACTGCGCTATAACACACTTTTACTTCATATCCTTGCTCCATTAATGCCCTAATCCATTTCTTTTGATTATCTGTGCATTTGTTTCTACCTACCTTCATTTCAAGAAATAGGCCATGAGAATTACCTCTAGGAACTGGTAGGAATAAATCTGGCACTCCAGCTTTTACACCTTGTCTTTTTAAATTTGCAGCTTCCATTTTATTTCTAGTTCCACCATTAGGACAATGGTATAAAAGTTTTAACTCTGGATATTTCTTTTCTTGCCATTTTGCCCACTCTATAAGGCTCTTTTGCTCTTGTGCTTCTGTTGTCTTAGGTTTATTTGTTTTGCCTTTATCTGCTCTCTTAATTCCTTCTAGCGCCGTTAAATCTGTGTACCCTTCTTTATTTTTATTTAGCTGATATCTCTCCATTGTCTTCCCCCTTAAATTGTATTTTCCAAGTTTTGCGATAAGGTTTCTTTTGTTTTGCTAATCTACCTACATTTTTGCTAGAACTTTCTATGTCGTATAAATCTGTAAAGTATCTTGCTAATGCATATTGACTTTGAAACTCTAATACTTCACCTGTCTTTATATTTGTAGCTATTACAGGTTTTGCTTTATAATTTCTTAACATTTGCTCCCCTCCTATTTTGCTGTTCTATATGGTGCTAACATTGTTACTAATTTATGTACTAATTTTTCTTTGTCTTTATTTCCCATAGCTACTAATGGTGTATCTTTTGTTCTTTGTACTACAATGTATTGTTCTTTACAATAATTACTGCAAAATCTTTGTTTTTTGTTTTTTCTTTTGTATTCTTTGCCACAATACTCGCATACTCTTATATCTCCACCTTCTATTAGATTTATTTCCCATGTTTTTTTATAAGGTTTTTCTTGTTTTATAACTCCTGACACGATACTTTCATGTATTTTTTTATTGTAGACACCTGAAAGATAGTCTGCTGCATCTTTTTTGCTTTCGAATTTTATTATTTCTCCAGTGTTTACATTTTTCATTTGTAATAGGTATTCGCTCATAATCTTCCTCCTTATTTTCTTAATGGCTCTAACATTGTCACTAATTTATGTACTAATATTTCTTTGTCTTTTGTTATTTTCGCCTCACTGTTTATCGCTGGTCCTCTTTTTTCTTCTGCACGATATTCTTCTCTACAAGTATTACTACAAAATCTTTGATTGGCTCTATTGCTTGTATATTCTTTGCCACAATACTCGCATATTTTTTTATTAGCATTTTTTATAAAATTTATTTCCCATGTATTTTTATATGGAACGTCTTGTCTTATAGCTGATGCTACAGCTCCAGCGTATATTTTCTTGCCATATACACCTGTAAGATACTTCGCTACTGCATTTTGGCCTGTAAATTCTAATACTTCACCAGTTTTTATATTTTTTACTGTGATTATATTTTTCAATATTCTCCCTCCTTATTTTCTTCTTTGAATCTCTTTTGTTTCTAACTCTTTTAGATATTTTTCTAATTCCTGAGGTGATAATTTGTATTCTTTTACTTTGCTGCATTTTTTCTCGCTTTCATAATTGCCTTTTAGTTTTATTTCTCCAGCTTGTAAGAAAAATGCACCACCGCTGTTACGTCTAGGGGCTATTTTTTGTACCTCTATCTTACTAGGCTTTTTAGATTCTCTTTTAATGCATCCACAACTTTTGGTTATTTCATGCAGTAGGTTACTTTCTCTTACTACTGTTATATTTCCGCAGCTACATTGACATTTCCAGTTTCTAGTACTTCTTTTAACATGATCTAATTCTAATACTGTAAGTCTGCCAAATACTTGTCCTGTTAAATCTACTACCTTTGGTTCTCTAATAAGTCCTGCATCGTTTATGTACTTTCTAACAGTAGATTTACTTCTGTTTAATTCATAAGATATATTTAATATGCTGATTCCTTCGCTAAACAATCTCTTTATTTTTCTTTTTTCTATATCTGATAGTCTTGTTGCCATTTGATTATCCCCCTTTCACCTAGGAGAATTTAACTCCTAGGCTATTTATTTATTTTTTATATCACATACGTCTAAATTATAGTTATATTGCGTGTCGAATAATTCAAACCCTGCTAAATGTCTTATTATTCTATTTAATCCATTAAGTTCTTCGCCTTCTTTAATCCTTATTACTGGACATCTCCAACCATCATCATAACTATCTTTTTTATGAGTAGCTAACCAATCCCTACAATAATTTATTCTTTTTTCGTCTTCCTCCTTTTGATATTCGTGATATTTTTCGTCATATTCTACTATTAATACATCTTCTAAATAAAAGTCTAATCTATATTTTCCATTATCTATTGAATATTGTTTTTGCCATTCAAATCCAGTTATTACATCAAGCATTTTTCCAAATTCTATTTCTTTTCTTTCTGGCTCTATAATAATTATTTCCTTATTATCAATAGTCATAAAATATTCTAGTAATTTTCCAGCCTTTTTATTTCTTCTCTGTTTTCTGCATATCTCTTTAGCTGCATCTAATTTTAAATCATAGTCATCTAATTCTTTTTCTCCACCATATTGATTTGCTGCGCAAACTTTTTTGCATGCTACAAAATCTACATTTTTTTCGAAACCATAACTTAACATTCTATCAAACCATTTACTAAATCTTTCAGTTACTTCTAATGCTTCATGTAAATCCCTAGCTGATACTAATTGTTCTCCATTTTCGATTCTAATTAAAGTATCCATACCCTCAGCTCCCTTTGTATTATTTTTATTTCCGTCCATCCTTGTTGATAGTATTATTTTATCATACTTTGTCATACTTTATCAAGTATTTTAGATTTATTTTTATCTGAAATCATGATATAATACCACCAAGAGGTGATATTATGAAAAAGAAAATTGCTATAACTCTAGATGAAGAAGTTTTAGAAAAACTAAAACAATATGCATCCGAAGAGGATAGAACTATATCAAGTCAAATAAACAAAATACTGAAAGACTTTTTAAAATCGATAGAAGGTTAATCACCTTCTATCTTTTGTTTTATATGATATTTCTTAATCTATAGTTGTTTTCTATTCCTCTAGGGAATGTTATTATATTACCTTGGCTCATTTCTGTGATTCGTGACCCAACAGCCTCATCCCACATCAATATCTCTTTTAAACTTTTCTCAGTTGATATAATCATTGGTTTACCTTTTAAATATCGAGTATTTATAACTTTATATATGTATTTTCGGTCTGCTTCTGTAACTTCTCCCTTTAGAAAGTCATCTAAAAATAGAACTCTTGGATTTATATATTTTTCTAATTCTCTGATAAACTCTTCTTCGTTCATACTTACTTGTTTTAGATTAGTCAGCATTGATATATATTCTTTATACACACACCCAACATTGTTATTTATAAGTTCTAACATAGCTCCAACTCCTAAGTGAGTCTTACCTCCACCTGGATTACCGGCCAAAATTAAACTTGCATTAGTTCCCTTTTTTAAGAAGTCATTAATATATCGTAAAACCTCGTTCTTTGCCTTTATTTGCCATTCCTTGTCAGCTTTAAAGGAATTAATCGTCTTTTGTCTAAAAACCTCTGTAAGGTTGCTTAAGGCTAATTTTTCGATACTTTGTCTTTTTTCTAAACAGCTACAAGGTACAGCCACTTCATATCCATCTTGTATTTTAAAAATATATCCTCTATCTTCACATTTAGGACAATCATATTTTGCTGGTTCTGGAGCATGTTTTTCCAAAGTAGCTTTTAATCTATCCAATAAAACTGCATCCATTTTTTTTTACCTCCTTATAATCCGAATTTTTCATCTATTTTGTCTAGAAAATCTAGATCTTGTTTATTTAATTCATCTTGCTGTCTAGGCTTGTTTTGCTCTTGTTGCAATTTGTATGCTTGTAATTGTTCCATAGTGTATATATTTTTATTGATCCAGTTGTTTATTATGCCTTTTAGGTAGCCCCAGTTGGTTTTACTTTTTTCAGTACATATTTCAACTCCCTTTTTAAACAACGGATAATCTATAGTTTCCGTCATTTCTATAAGCCATTGAGCTATTAATTGATTTACCGTTCCTATATTCTTTTCAAATAGGTTAGTAAATTCTTTTAAATCATTACCTACCAACTTACTTACATTTTTTTCAGGAGATACTGTATCTTCTTTTTGTTTTTGTTTTTCTTTTTGTTTTTCTTTTTCTTTTTCTTTTTCTTTTTCTTTTTCTTTTTCCCCCGAGTCTATGTCTAGACTATCTAAGTCTTTATCTAGACTATCATTACTATTTTTATAGTCTATAGATACTGTATCAATAGGGTATCCATACTCTATACATACTCTATATAAATAATCTTTATAGTCTTTGCTTTTTATCTTTTCAATTTCTTTTAAGATGCAATTTTTCACTTTAGGAGATTTAGAAAAGTTATGTTTATGCCAGTTTTTTATAAGTATTTCTTTTGTTTCTTCGTTGTAACTTGTTTTTCCGTACTCTTCAAATCTTTTTAACAATTTCTGTACTGTTTCTCTGTTATATCCTGTTTGCATTTCTACAACCTTATAAGGTAGCTCATAGCATCCACATTGTGTTGTTCTAGAGTTGCTTAGAAGATATAAATAGAAATACTTTTCTTCTGGTGTTAAATCTAATACAAATCCATCTTCCCAAAAGTCTACTTGTATCGCTCTGTATTTTGCCATGTTTCAACCTCCTTTATTTTTCTAGGAAGGGGATTGCTCCCCAACCTAGCTACATATCCATTACTTGTTGCCCTTCTATCTGCCCGTTATCTTCCTCTATAGGTTCTTCTGTATAATCTACATCTTGTACTGGTTCATAATCTGTTAGTAGTTGTAATAGCTCGTCCACTTCTTCAAACTTCAAATCTTTTAGGTCATATCCGTTGCTACTACAGAAATATTCAAGCTTTGATGTATCTTTAGCATCTTCATGGCTATATAATCCTTTTACTTCTGCCATTGCTAATAACTTTCTCTTTTGCTCACTTGTTGCTTTACCTATTACCACTTCTTTTTGTGGAAGTTTATCAGGTACATTTTTCATTTCACAGCTATCATATAATCCTTGTAAATCTTCTGGGAATGCCTCTCTTAAAGCAGTCACCATAGCGCATTTTCTCACCATTACACACGGCATCTGTTTCCAAGTTGCTTGTGATTTACTATATTCTTCTAAAGAAACCTCTGATCTAATTGGAAATTTCATATTTTTTACATATACCTCACACCAACCACCGATTAATTGTTCTTTTGGTGCTTTTAAGCTGCCTTCTCTGTATTTCATTTCTCCATTAGATAAAACTACTATTCCAGCTTTCATTCCTTCAAAGTTAGGATTTTTATAAGCTCTTTTTACGAATACATCTTTACCAGTAACTATTTGTGCTGGTTGAGTTCCAAATTTAATTAAGTATGCTTCGTTTATGAATGGATTAAGATGTTGAGCTTTGCATAACTCGATAAACATCAATGTTTCTTGGTCTGTTATGTCTCCGTTACCTCTTACAAGATAATTCTTAACTGTTTCTACGTTTAAAACTTGTCCACCTTCTAGAGTGCATTCTGCAAGTGCTAATGCACCATTTGTTCTTTGTACTGCTTTAGTCATTAAAATTCACCTTCCTTATTTATCTCTAACTCTTCTATATTAAGTCGTAAAGCATATAATAAACTGCTTTCGTAACTATCATGTTTTCTATTTCCTATTTGTTTTAATGTGTCTTTATAGTGTTCTTTAAATATATCTAATGTCATAAACTTTCTATTTCTTAGAGCAAATTCTGCTCCTTCTATAAATCCTAGTCTACCTTCTGGGTCAGTAGTATTTCTGTATAGTCTAACTAGGAATAATCTTTGTTCTAATGTCTTTATGTCGGATTGTTTTACTCCTTCTGACTGTAATTTTAACTTCATATTATCCCCCTCTTATGGTATAATTTAAGTATCTTATATTACATATAGTGTTTGATTTATAGCTATCTAGATTTGGTACCCCTAGATAGCTTATTTTGTTATGCGATAAAATCTAGGTATGCATGATCTAAGATGTCGTATAATTTTTCTGATTGTCGTTTATAAGTTTTGTATGCTTGATTGATAATAGCTTCTTTTTCTTCTGTTGGTATGTCAGTTCTTCCTGAGTTGTCTAAGAATATTTTGTAGTATGCTAAGTAGTTTTCTTTGTCTTGAGCTTCAACAAGCTCTTTTACATCTTCATAGATTTGTTTTTTACTCTTCATTTGTTATTCCCCCTTATCTCCAGTTACATTTTGAGTTCATTAACTCTATAAGTTGCTTTACAGTCATGTTTGGATATTTACTAGCTAATGTTTGTAGTTCTTCCCTTGTAACGGTTACCTTATTTGCGATTATTATTTTTCTCATCTAACCACCTCCTTTAAAGACTTTCCTAGTTTTCTTTTGACATATTTGTCATAACTTATTCTGTCTACTAGATACTTTCTCCCCATATGATTTACTGTGTATTCTCCTGTGCTAAGTCCGTATCTTGCTACCTGTAAAGCATAGCTACGGCCACAATGTAGATACTCCTGTAATTGTTCTATTGTTAGATATTCACATGGTGCATAGTCTTCGCTATAACGAAATTTTTCAACGATATCAACTAAGTCAATTCTTTCTGATATCGTTTGAAGTAGTTCGCCTTGGTCCATGTTTCTGACTAACATCTTTTCAAATTCACTTGCCATACTTTCACCCCCTAATTATGTATGCTGTGCCACCAAGCTCCTAAAAAGAAGCCTAAATCGAATATGATTACTACTGCTATGTATTTTGCTAACATATATGCCCCCTATCTCGAATAATCTACTACTGTGTTATTGCCTTGTTTTCTAAGTAGTGCAAACTTGTTTTGTAATACGTGGAACATTTTTATCTCTTGCTGAAAAGGAGTTATTATGCTCCATTCTTCCTTATATCCTCTAGCTCTTAAAATATCACTTACTGCTTCTACTTCTCTTTTGAAGAAATGTTCTGTTTTTATGTAAGTTGCCATGTTAGTTACCTCCTAAAAGTCCTCTTTCGTTAACTTCGTTTAATAACTGTTCATCTGTATACTGTGATAAAATTTGTTTTACCTTTTTATTCTCTTTTTCTAGCTTTTTATAGTAATTTTGAACTCTTTCTTCCATCGCTTTATTTGTTATAAACTCTACATGTTGCACACAATAATTAAGAACTATTGTCATAAATTCATCATCATTTATTTTTTGATCTATCCCTAATATATCGTCAATGTATTCGAATCCTTCGTCAGAGTTATCACCTATATAAACCTTTATGTAATGAGGATATCTTTCATCTATTGCAAATTTAAGACTTCCAGCCCCTATTTCTATCACTCTAACATTTGCTTTCTCTATTCTTATATCACCAAAGTATGTGAAACTTAGTTTTTTATTATCTTCCATATTTAAGCCCCCTTAGTTAAAGTCAAATCTTTGTTGTTCTTGTTGATTTTCTAAAATTGTTTTATAGCCATTTTTTCTTAAAATGTCATGGATAAACTTTTTACCAGCTTGAGTCCATCTTGTCTGAGGTTTAGCATTTGGTATATCTGGTTGATATGGTCCTGTATATCCTTTACCTTGATACTTAGCATATAAAAGCCATTGACCATTTTGCTTATATTGAACTCCTAACTCATGGAGTAATGCATTTAATGCTTTACCAGCCATTCCAAAATCTTTAGCTATTTGAGTTGGAGTTAATAATGTTTTTTTATCTTCTAAAACTCTTTCTGCATATTCTGCATGTGGTTTCAATTCATTTATCGCATCTGATTGTTTTTCTATTGTGTCTATTAGTGGTTTAGTTATAACTCCCTCATATTGTTTTAAAGCTCCTATTCTCTCCATTTCATCACCATTTAGGATTTGTAACTGCAGCATTTGTTTTTCTGTTAACTGAGGTACTTGTTGTTCTTTTATGTACTGTTCCATTTCCTCAAATTTATTCATATATCTTATGGTAAACAAGTCCCCTTTTTCTCCAGTTGTTTTATGTGCTAGAAATTCGCAGCCTTTTTTAGTTACTTGATATTCTTTTCTTGTTTCACCTTTTGCATCTTTGTAAGAACTTAGTTGCCATAAATCAACCAGCTTAAAATTAAGCTCGTTAACTTTTTCTAATATTTCAGTATGTTTTTCTATTTTTGATATTAAATTTTTATGTTGTACTTCCATCATTTCTGCTACTTCTCTAGATGATATACTTTGTACTAAGTTGTTCATTTCGTTTATGTAATCCATATTTCAATCTCCTTTCTTTACTTTGTTTTACTTTAGGTGTACACATTTTACAATGCCTGACTTAAATTAATACTCTTAGAGTAGACATTATTTGTAAAAAAAATTTCCTCTATTGTACATCCAAAAAGGTCAGCGATTGTTTTAGCTTCAGATAGTTTAAATTCTCTTTCTCCATTTTCTTTTCTACAATAGCTCATTGTAGATATTCCTAAAACGTTAGCCATATCACTTTGTGTCATATTATGAAATCTTCTGTAAGATTTTACCATCATTTCGTTGTCACCTCTTTTCTTTATAGTTTAATTGTAGTACTCAAAAAGTATGCTGTCAATATGTTTTTTATAAATTTTCTTATATTTTTGTACTCTTTTTGTATTTTGCAGTATATTTAATAGCTAAAAAATAAACAAAATGGTATAATTGCAAGGTATAGGTATACGTTGCGTATAATTATTAATAATATATGTATATGATACTTAGAGGAGGAAAAACCATGCCAACACAAGGGGAAATACTGAGAGATTTAAGATTAGAAAGAAAAATGACTATGCAAGAATTAGCAGATTACTTAAAAGTTTCTAAACAAACAATAAATAGTTGGGAGAAAGATTTTAGAAAATATGATGTTGAGACACTTTTTAAACTAGCTGATTTTTTTAATGTATCTGCTGATTATTTAGTAGGTGCTTCTGAAGAAAGACCTTTTAAAAAAGAATTAAAAAAGTTAGAAGCAGTTGAAAAACTTACTGAAAATCTTACCGATGAACAATTTAATAAAGTTATAGAATTTTTAATATCTACCAAAGATTTAACTGAAGATGAATTTATAAATGTCTTGAAATTTTCAAAGATATTTAATGGGATTAGCAGTGATGATCTAGAGAATATGGTTAAATTTATAAAAAATATAAAAAAAGGAACTTAGAGTTATATCTCTAGTTCCTTTTTATTATTTTAAGTTTTTTACGTTTTTATTCACCTGTTTTTTTACTAAATAATTCTATTTTTGTTTCTCCTGATTAATATTTTGTTTTTTCTCTGTAAGCATAGCGATAATTTCTAATCTTTTTAAAAATTTCTCACCCAGCATTGAAGCTTTCTTTTTATTTTCCATTTTATCCCCCTTATAAACAAAATATTTTCATAGAACAAATGTTCTACATTTTTTCTTATACTATATTATACACCAATCAAAAAGTATTTGGAATATTTTATATAAATTTCTGCAAATAAAGGTAAAATATGTTAATATATGCTACAATTTAAGAAAAATAATATATAGGAGGGATATCGTGAAAAAGAAAGCAATTATTGCATTAATAGTTATAGTAGTTCTAGTGATAATTATAGCTGGTATGCCTAGTTTTAAAGCTGGTTTTAATGCTGGCTTTAATGCTGGTTTTAATGCAAAATAAAAAAGGAGAGTGGAGAGTTATGAAGAAAATATTAAGTATAATGCTATGTATTATTATGTGTATTGGAGTATCAGGTTGCTCCAGCAGTGGCTCTAATGATAAGGGAGAATATACTATTTTACATGGTGAGTATCTAGAATCAAATGAAACAGACGATAACGGTTTAGTGATAAAAGTTAAAATTAAACCTTCTACTACTAATAAATTAACTATTGACCAAAATGGTTATAACGTAGAAGATCTTATAAAAAATCAAGGCTGTGATAAATTTGATAAAATAGATTACTGGGCTGTTGCAGATATGGATAATGGCAAAGAAGAAAAAGTTGTATCATTTACATTGAATAGTAAAACTATACAAGGAATAAAAAATGGAAATATAGTTGCTAATGAAATAGTAAATACATATGCAGATGATGTATATATACATCAGAGTTTAAAAAAATAATAAATAATAAATATAAACATCAGGGCAGTTTTACCAGCTGCTCTTTTTTTTAGGAGGGTTACCAATGAAAAAAATCTTAAGTAGTTTTATAAGAAAAAGAAATGACAAATATTATGTATATGTAGAATATATAGATGAAGTTGGTAAAAAGAAACAAAAGAGTCAAGGATCATACGCAAATAAAAAAGATGCTGATAAAAAATTAATAGAGGTAAAAAATAGTATAAATAATGATATTTATGCTTTGCCGAGTAACATTTCTTTTACAAATCGTTGTTATCAATATTATGATAGTAAGTTAGGAATATCCGAAAATACTATTGCTTGTGCAAAAAGTATCGTAAAAAAACATGTCGAACCTTATTGGGGAAACATGAAATTAAGTGACATAACTGTAAATAAATATCAAACATTTGTTAATTATGTGTTTCAAAAAGATTTAGCTTATCGTTCAAAACGAAAAATAATGCAATTATGCAATGCTGTGCTAAATGAAGCATACAGATTACAAGAGATAAATAAAAGGATTACTGATTTTATTATCCTTCCGAAGAACAATAAAACACACGAAGAGGAAATATATTCAATAGAAGAAATAAAACAGATACTAAACGCTTTAGAAAGCGAAAGTATATATTTTCAAAATACTATAAAGCTTTTAATCTATGGAGGTCTAAGACGTGGCGAGGTTTTAGGTTTAACATGGGATTGTGTAGACTTCGAAAATAAAACTATAAAAATTCAATACAATTTACAATACATAGAAGGCAAATATATCATGAAGCAACCAAAGAGTGAATCATCAATAAGAAGCATCACTCTACCAGATCATGTTTTTGATATGTTAAAAAAAGAGAAATTAAGACAAAATAAATTAAAGTTACAAGGTTTAATGAAAGAAAAAGAATATGACACAGTATGTATAAATAGCAATAACAATTATTATAATCCATATAATCTAGATATCACTTTTAAACGATTTATTAAAAGAATCGGACTTGAATTTAAAAAGCTACATGCATTAAGACATTCTCATGTTTCTATGTTAGTCGCATCTGGCGTAGATGTAAAAACAATATCAGAACGCGTGGGGCATTCCGACATATCTATTACATTAAAAATCTACGCGCACGCTTTTAAAGAAAATGATAAGATAGCAGTTGATAAAATTGACAATATATTAAGTCAGTAAATTGTCAGTTTTATCAGTAAAATTCAACTGGTCAGTAAATTGTCAGTAAGTTATTTAAAAATAAATAAATCAAAAACGCTGATATTTAAACATTATAAACCGATTTAAACACTAATAAATCATATTTAATATATCTTGTAACTATATTATATTAAACTTGTAGTATTAGTAATATCAACGTTTTAGCAAAATTTTAAATTAAAATGTCAGTTAAAACGTCAGTAAAATCAACTTATCCACATTTTATTATAACACATTAAAGGCTAGAGAATTCATTTCTCCAGCCTTATTTATTATACTACATCATTATTAATATAGCACTTGCTACTCCAATTCCTAGATATGCAATACGCCCTGTTATTTCCAGCATTAATTTTTTCATAGTCATTACCTCCTTTACGAGGAGTATTGACTGCATCTGGAATATTTATACATATTATCTAAATGTTATCGGTCGCTATCGGTCGCTATCGGTCGCGTCCGATAATTATTTTTCAAAAACTTCTACATATTTAGGGCTTGCTGTTATATACACTCCTGATTTTAGCTTATACATATCTGTTCCACTACGTTTGATTGTTTCTACTACAGTATAAGCTCCACCAGCTGTAACTTTGCCTACTACACTTTCTTTTTCAAAATCAGCTTTGTTATGTATGTTTACATCTTTTAAAATTCTAACACATTTAGTTTTAGCGGTATCAGCAGTAGGCACAACTGTTACTTTTCCTTTCCCATTTGTACAGTTAATTATATCTGATACTTTTATTTTGCCAGCTTTTAAATTATAACAATCTAATCTAAATTGTTCATATTTCTTTGGATTAAGCACCATATATATTGGGCATAATTTATAAGCTCTGCCAACTACATCTGTATGTCTGATTATATCTTTTTTAGGATTTAGTCCCTTTCTATCACATAACCATGCACACAAATGAACCATTGCTTTATATGTAGCATCTGTATAATGGTTATCTTTGCCTGTTGTTGCGACTTCAACACCAATAGCGTAGGCATTGGCACTATTAGTACAATAACAACGTTCATCTATAGGTATTAATTGATATATTGTTCCATCTAGATCAATAACAAAATGTGCTGATGCATAAACATACTTTCCATTAACTATACAACCATTTGCAACAACGTTATTAAAATAATTTACTGTAGCGGAACCTTTAACATCCGCTTCACCTGTATAGTGTATTGCGACTTTTGTATAATCTAATGGAGTTCCAGGTCTACCATATTTATTTTTCTTTTGCCATTTTTCTGTTATTTTTGGTTTACTTATTGTCATATTATCAAATCCTTTCTAAAAATAAAAGGTACTTAAAAAATCGACCTTCTTATCTACTTCCTAAGCACCTTACAGTTATCTTATAAAGTATTTATACTTATTTTTCTATCAAGTTCTTAAAAGCTTGGTGTAAGCCCGTAGAGGCTAATCCACTAAATAAGCCACCTAATATAACTTCTGGACTAACATATCCAGCTATCCATATGTTTAAAGCACATCCTAAAAGTGCCATTATGCAAGGTATGTATTTATTATCTATAAAACTAAAACTTGTTTTTATAACATATCCTACACATACACAAATACCTACTACTACTAAAACTAAATAGCTACCTAATAAATTTAAATCAAACATATTTACCTCCTATTTGAATAGATTATTTTGTATTGCATAAAAGAAAAAACTAACTAGTGCCGTTATAATTGCATAAGTTAGTTTATTTAAGTTGCTTGCGAGTTTATCTATAGTGCTGCATAAATTATCTAATTTTACTGTCATTTCTGCCTGTCTGTTTTCTAATTTGTCTATTCTCTCTGAATGATTATTAATTCTCTGTTCATGAATTTTTACTTTATGTTCTAATAATTCTTCGCTCATTTATACCTCTTTTCTTGCATAATAAAAGGACTGTACCGCTACAGCCCTTTTTAAAATAGATTTAGGTTTTTAATTATATATAGTTGTTTTTTATTTCTTGCATTCTCACATTTTACATCTTTTTCACCCCCTTACAGTTATTATACTATAAAATGATTTAAATACCATTTTTACTTGGTATTTACTTGGTAAATTGGTACGCAATATTTTTAAATTGCGAATTAACAACTGTATTAAAAAAGACTAGAAATTAATCTAGTCTATCTTACTATTTATATAGTTTGCTATTTTATTAGTTATTATGGAAATAACTACAGTTGATAATAAAATTAAGTATATTCCTAAAACATTATTTCCTATCACATTAATAATCATTTCTATCACTGGCAACTGAATTATATAAAATTCATATGATATTTTACCTATATAATTATATATTTTTGATTTGAAATTGACTTTATATGTAATTGCTACTAATAGCAATGCAAATATTACCGCACATATAAAAGTAATACAATAACTATATATTCCCTTTATAATCAAATACCAAGATACTAAAAATACAGTAAGTAATATCCCTATTATTCCTATACTATATTTTTCAAATATATCTTTTAATTTATCTTTATAAGTAGCAATTATAACTCCAACTGAAAAACATAAACAAGTATTATATCTCCATTCTCCTTGACCTAAATGCTTAGCTACAAACATATAAGCTAGTGTTGAAAGTATAATGCATAGGATTTTACTATTTTTATTTCTTAAAATTGTAAATGCAATATAAAAGAATATATACATTAATATTTGAACAAATATATACCATAGCATAACACTACCATCAATAGTTCTTAAAGTAAATGATGTAATCAAAATATCTTTTATAGAATATCCACTTTTTATAGTTATATTATCTAATAATCCTATTAAAATATTAGCTACTACAAATGGAAAATATAATCTTAAAAATCTTTTTTTAAAAAATCCTTTAAGATTCCCATGTTTATAATATGATAATGTTAATCCATAACCAGACATTAAAAAGAAAAATGATACACATAAAAATCCAACATAATTTAAAGGATTTAATAATTCTGGATTAGATATTTTCTGTACATAGTGATGTATTGCCACATAAATAACTAAAAATCCTTTTATTGCATCAGTTGTATCTTTACTTAATATATCTTTTTTATCTTGTTTTTTACAACTTAAAATTAATATAATCGGCAAAATAATATATACTAATACATAAATTGCTATTTTATTATTTATTTCCATATAATACCCCCCTTTTAAATTAAAGGATATCATACAAATTATAATATATCAAATTATAATGATTGAATTTCTTCATTACTTAATGCATAATTATATAGACTTATTCCATAGAATTTAGTATTTGTATTTCTATTAAATTGGTCTATATTTCCGAATGTTGTTTGAAGTAAACTTGGCACTTTCAAATCTATAGTTCCTGTAGCAAGGATATCATTTTTTGTTCTTAATACAATATTTCCATCACTTGATGTTATTATATATTTTTGTCTGCTATCTATATTAGTTTTATCCCACTGTATATTAATTAACGAATTACTAAAATCTTGTAATTGAAGGAACTTGCCATGTAATTTTATTACAAACCCATCGTTAGAACTATTAAAATCTCCATAATATACAATATATCTAGTTACATTATTATTAACTGTACTATCTAATAACATATCTAATACTAATGTAAATTCTTTGTGCTTGTCATATAATCCATCATTATATTTTATATAGCTATTTGTCCCAAAAACAAGACCACCATCATCATTTTTAGTCCAATCACTCCCTATAATATCTAATGTTTTGTTATTAGTAGTATCTATAATACTTGTATCGCCATTCCTTACAGTAGTTAAATCTACATTAAATATATTTTTATTATCTTTGCTTTTTAATCTTGCAATAGCAGTAATAATTATATTTCCTGTAACCTTCGCAATGTTTATAGAATTTTCATTAACTACTGTACTTGTTATATCAGTTCCACCCATCGTTACAGTTATACTATTTAGTATATAACCGTCATCTGGTGTTATTATAGCATTATATGGTGATTCCTTCATTATAGAAGTTGAATTATTATTTGTTATACAATTAGTTAATTTATTAGTTATACTATAATAAGAATTATTGGTTTCTAGTTCTTTTTCATTTTCCAATTTTTTATTAGCTTCAATTTCTTGTTGTTTTAACTTTATTATCAGATTCTTTAAATTTATATTTTCAGTTTCTTTCAGTAAAAGTTCCATAATATAAGTTGATATTGTTGTTACATAATGCATTATATCAGAACCTTCATTATTAGTCGATGTACCCCATTTTCTATTTTCAGGATTTTGTTCTATTGTGAAAGCTGGTATTTCTAGTGCAGATGTTTCAGCATAATCAGTAATGCAATTCGGTGTTCCCGTCCACATTTTGTCACTATTACTTGTTCCTAATGTTCCATATTTATCTTTTATCCAATTATTAAGCTTTCCTAAAGCTGTTTCGATTTTGTTTTTTAAAGTACTGTTTGGAAGATAATATAAACAATTATCTGCATTACCAAAAGCATTTAAACCAGTATGTGTATCAATATAAAATTCAGCACCAGTATTATTTGATAACCAGTTATTCATAACTTTTGTCTCATTTTCTGAAAATGGTGCATCCCCTTTTACATTCCATTCGTTTTGACTAGGTGTTACCACAGGTAATTTATCCCAATTTCCATTAGCATCAAAATTTCTATTAATATTTACGCCATTAACATTTCCATATGTTTTAGGATTTTGATTCCACCCCCATACATTTATTATAGGAACTACTTTTATTCTTACATTTTCATATATATATTTTAAACCTTCATGAGAATCATGGTTATTCATTAAAAATTTCATAAAGTGAGCTAAGCCAAAACAAGCTGACAATTCATATGGATGCATACCTCCAGATAGTAATATCATTCTGTTCCAATTTTTTGGCTTAAAGTCATATTCGTGAATTGTATAAGTTTGAGTTTCATCTTTACCTAATGCAGTTTTTGTAACAGTATACCCATCAGAATTAGTTCCAATATATGCATCATAAAAAGTGGATAAAAACTCATCTGATGTCATTTCTAAAATTCGTGGTCCTTTCTTACACGCCCATGTATCTGCAATCGTAGGTGATTCAAATAATGTATACGCTGTAAAACCTGACATATTAATATTTCCACCTGTCCCACCTTGTTCAATTTGTTTCGCAATCTCTTTAAATTGCGAATTAACTTCGTTGATAGCTCCCACTACTTCCTTGCTAGTTGTTTCTAATGAATTATCACTTTTCTTTTGATAACCTGTTAAATCTCCACCTTGTAAAGATTTTACTTGTTCTATTAACTGTTTTAAAATTGGTAAATCTGGACTTGATGATGTTTCTTCGTTTAAATTAGTTAATATACTTCCATTTACTGTGTAACTTGAACTTGAAGTAGTTATACTTTCATCATTACTATCTACTTTACTAGATACTTCAAACTCAAAGTTGTAATTACCAACTTGATCAGTAAATTCATCTGGTAAATCTATTTCAAATAATGCTTTTTCTTCGTTTAATAGAGTTGCTTCAATTGTTTTATATTGATTTGTTTTAGGCTTTATTACATTTAGTGTAATTTTATAATCAGTTGCATTTTGTACAGTTACATAATTACTTATTAATTCATTTGTACTCATATTTATAACAAGTTGCACAAACATATTAGAAGTCTTTTTATCTGTATTCCAAAATGTCATTTTAGGTACATCTATTGTTGCTTCTTTTACATTGATTTTTATTAAGTAATCTCTATTTAAATTAGTTATATTAGACATTTATTACCTCCTTAATAGCATTAATGCTGATATACAACTTACTATTCTGTATAGTAAATTCTTATTGTTCCATTAGTTAGCGCTGAGTAATGACTACTATCGTACGTTGACTGAATTCCAAATCCTTTTATTGTTCCATTTTTTATTCCACTTAGAACAGTCGAATCTGTAATTGTAACTGTTCCTTTTCCTCCCCATGCTAATGATAGAGACTTGTTGCAACTAGTATAAAAACTAGGCGTTGAACTTGGTCGGCTACCATATGTATGTGCTCTAAAAGTATGAGAAGTTGATGCTGATGAACCTATATCACTACTTCTAGCCACATCTATTTCAACTTTTGTTATATTCTTGCCTTTAACTTCTGCAAATTGGCTACCATAGAACCAATAACCATTACAATTACCATATCCCCAATTACCTTGTCTACATTTTCCTCTACCTTCCCAGTTATTGTATTTTGAACTTCTATAAGTGTCTGCATATTTTGGTTTAAATGTTTCAAATCTAGTTGTTGTTGGGTTGACAGTAGTTGTATTTGAACCGCTATCTTTTGAAGATGCAAAAGTAACTCCAGTAGAAATTATTTGTCCATTACCACTTGTAAATGTATTATTTCCTCCACCTGCTTGTTGTCCTGGATATAACACAATTTTTGCTCCTGTACCAGTATTCCACGAATTTCCAGTCGAAAGACCAGAAGATGATTGACAATACAATTCAGTCATCGAATAAGTTCTACAATTATATTTACAACCTACAAATGATATATTTTCCATATACACTTTTGATTTTTGAGTTGCTCCAACTCCTACAGAATTGGAATTTACACTGTCGCCATAAACTTTTAAGTTATATAGATTTACGTTAGGGCAATCAGAAAATATAGTAGTATAATAATAACTTCCCACATTATAACTAGTATAAGGCATTATAGAACCCATCGTAGTGTCTGTGATACTATTACCCCCATAAATACTGTATTTGGCATTATTATATATACTTCGTATAGTTCCTTTTATTGTGTTACCACATAGAAATATATTGACTAGTCCATTTGCATGTCTTCTCAACTCAAGATTTTCTGTTGTATTTGAAGTTAGATAAATTTCTACTGTAAAACCATTAAGATTCAACGGTAAATCATCTAAATATTGTGAAATTGTTTCTCCACTTGATACATAGATAGTTTTATTTTCAGAAAGTGCAGGTGGAATATCTGCTGATATCAAAGTATCTACATTTAAAGAATCACATGTAAAATTACCTCTTACATTTAGATCCAAAATATCTAATTCACCTTCATCAGTAATTTTCCAACCAGAACCCTCCATTAATCCGTTGATTAATATTTTCTTAGCTGACAATTGAATGTTAGAAGATGCTATTGCTTGTATTAAGCTATCAGTCAAAGTTATGCTTGAACTTGTAGAGCCTTTTTGCACTATCCATTCAAATTTTTCACTTGTTTGGTTAGCTATAGATATTGCAGTTTCTGCTTTATTATTAGCCTCCCAACTACTTAGATATACAGGAGTAGTAAAAGCTATCGAATTATCTGTATAAGTAATTTTATTAACTTGCCATAAATATCTATCTGTCTGATAAGCTGGGATATTTGTTGTCCACCCTGTAGCTGAAGTACTTGGAGCTGATGTTTTACTATAGTGTACATAGTATAATATCTGCACTTGTTTTACGCCAATGCCTTCACTACCTTGGTCACCCTTAATTTTAGCCCAAGTATAACTACCTACATCATGTGAATCACTTGGATTAAAATCTGTATAAGTTCCGATATAAGTACCTACAGTTTCACCGTTATAGGATGTAAAAGTTCGGCCACCGTCATCAGAATATTTAATGTGTAGATAGCTTGTTTTCCCATCTGTCCCAACTCCAGGTATTCCTCGTTCTCCCTTTTCACCTTGTAAGCCTTGGAATCTATACCAAATATATTTATTAGGGTCGGTGCTATCTGAAGGGTCAAAGTCTACGTAAGTTCCTATATAAATATCAGGTGTTTCTGACATTTGGTAAGATGCAGTAGGATTAGCTACACTAGAATATTTTATATGGAAATAAGATGTTTTCCCATCTCCGTCTTTACCAGGTACCCCCTGTTCTCCTCTCTCTCCTTGTAATCCTTGAAGCCCTCGTTCACCTTTATCTCCCTTAGCTCCAGTAATACATACAGGGTTGCCATAAGTTTTATCGCCTTTGTTTGTTACATACACATCTCTTAACCATATATATTTACCAGCTTGTGGGGCAGGAGCAGTTGTAGCCCAAGTGCCTCCAGTTGCAGAAGTATTACTGTCAGATAAATAGAATTCGTTATAAGTTTCTTTTATAGAGCCATCTACTACAGTACTAGTGCTTGTTACAGTGGACTTAATACCATCCACTGTTTGTTTTAATTGGGATGCTTTTGTAATAGCAGCCTCTGCTTTTGAATTAGCGTCATTGGCTACCCCTTCTATAGTACCCACATTTGACTCTATCCCATTTACAGTTTGAGATAATGTTGAATATAGAACTTTTAATTTAACTTTATTCCCTTCGGCATCTTCTACAAATCCATCAGCAACTAAAGATTCAATTTTCCCATTTTGTTCATCTACTATAAGTTTTGTCTGACGTATTTCTGGAATTTTTTCCCCATCTATATATAAAACTCCATTTTCATCTAAATATAAAGTCGTTTTTTCTCCATTATTCGTAAGAATATTTACTATGCTTTTTATATCTGCATCTAATTTACTGTCACTTACAGCTTTAATTTGTTCTTTCAGATTAGTCTGTCTTTCATTTTCTAGTATTCTTTTGACTTCATTATAATTTTCCGAATAAGTGGCATGCGCCTTTTCTAAATCATATTTGTCATCTTGTGTTATTTTTCTATTTGTTATTACTCTTTCAAGTAAAGAAACAAGTTCATCATAACTAGAGGAGAAATTATCATGCTCTCTAGTTATAGTCTCTATATTGCTCATAATAATCCCTCCTATAATTTCTTAGGTCTAGCACAGAATAGTATCTTATCTGTTTTGTTTTCTGTTATCAATCTTGTCTTCACACCGTTTTCACATTGAGTAGATTCTATTGTATATACCGAACCACCATCTTCTGTTTTTTTAATAACAATAGCTGCATGTGAGCAATTCATATAACGACCGTTTTCTTTGTTATCTCTATCCCAAAATACAATGTCTCCAGGCTCTAAATTGCTGAAATTTATTATATCTACATCATGTAAAACCCAACCGTTCTTAACACAATATTCAGCTTGCTCTGCTGCAGTACGAGGGAATGTAAACGCCCAACTATAAGCAGTATTACGTTTTAGACTTGTCATCTTGTGGTTAGCATAAGGGGAATGGTCATAATCTAATCCCATATATGCAAATTTTGTTAGTGTACTACAGTCTATTTGTGCCTTTTTTCTGCTCGAATCGTACCATTTATCTAGATATTTAGCTGGATTCGAATATGATGCGGGTGTTTTTACTGCTGTTGTAGAATATTGTCCCCTGTATTCAAGTCCCGTTTGATTAAGGTATGTTTTTGCTATTTCTGCTACCTTTTCTCCACCTTTAAAAGTATAAGGGTCTGCATATCCTTCGCCCTTGTCTACTGACACAGAGCCGTAATATTTATAATCTATTGAACTATTTACATTGGCCATTATTGTGATTTTATATCCAGTGTTAGGTTTTGGTACTAGTTGCCCAGCAATACAATCTACGCCCTCAAGATAGCAAATTTTACTTTGTGAGTAACTTATTTCATCTGCAGTAGTAAATATCATTCTAGCGTAAAAACTTTTATCTACATCACTTTGCAGTTTAAATGTAAGTGATTTTATTGTCATTTTAGGCCAAGTGTAAGTTTTTGTGCTTTCTAATACGATATCTATAACTTTACCTTCACGTTTCGATGCATTGCTATCGTCATCGTTCCCACCGCCAGTGCTACCACTATCATCTTTCTTTTTATAGCCGATAGGGGTAGCTAGTAATTTTTCTTTTATTGCATCATAAAAAACACCAATGCTAGTATCATCCTTAAAAGAATAACCGTCATTGGTGTAATTTGAGTTTAATACACTTGTATAAGTTTCTAATTTACTAGAAACATCTAATAAAAATACATTTTCTTCATTGTCACAGAATGTTTTAATTTCAGTGTTAAATGCATCTATAGAAGTATTTACAGTTGTATAATCTGCATAAGCAGTTCCAACATGTAATTCCTTTAATATGAAAATCGGTGTATTTCTATATTTTGTTTTTAAGATATTTGTAAGAGTTTTAATTCCTGTTATACCTTTTTCTGTTAGATCATTCAATCCAAAGTGAATAAGTGTATAAGGTGCTGAACTTGGATAAACTTTATCATCATCTTCAAATAGCCCCTCTACTTTATTTGACAAATTATTGTTGTCATCATAAAAATCATATGCATTTGCTTTTCTAACAGCTTTTATATACACTTCATTCATATCTGTCTTGTCGATAATAGGAGTGTCCTCCACATTATTGTTATCAGCTTCGACAAGGTCATAAGGTCGTAAACAGAATCCATATTTATAGATATCATTGTATACTGGCATATACCTTATAGCCTTTGGCCAATAATCCCACTTTCTAGCATGAGCTACCATATGTGTTCCGTTTTCTTTACCGCAGTAAATTAACGTATGATGTGTAAAGTTCTTTGCCATAGCTTTCGCTCTAGTTAATGTTGTAGGACATTCATTATTGCACATCATTATAATATCTCCAGCTTTCATATTTTCTATAGATGTTTTAGTGATTTTAAACATTTTATACCCATCTTTAGCCGTTGCATATTTAACCAATGTACCATATGCACAATATGAATCACTATGAAATATACTTTTTAGTCCAGCTTCACCATAGCAACAAGTAACCATAGAACTGCAGTCATAGCAAATCGGATTCTTAATGCCATAGAATGTCCCACTACGTTTATTTGGTTTCTTGAAGTTCCATGTTCTGTATGATTGGTCATACGTAGCCAATTTGTCGGTGTGTTGTTGTACTATAGCTTTTGCAGTGTCAACTATTATTTGTCTTGTATCACTTGAACTTGCTTTGCCTGTTCCTTTTGGAGTAGATACACCTACTCCATATCCTAGCTTATTTCCTTGTGCATCTTTGTAGTAAGGTAATTGACCATCTACTACTTTGTACCAACATAGATATAGCTCTACGTTGTTCGGTGTTCCTAATCCTTTTTGGTCTTTAAGTGTTTGTCTGTAAGCTGCAAAATCAAATTTTAGGCTATCTAATTCCTCATAAACTTTCAATTTTGTTTGATTCGATTGAGAACTTAAATAGTAAGAATCAACAAATGTATATCCGTATTTATCGCACACATATTTTGATACTATCCAGTTAAGTGAACCTTGTCCCATGTTATTAGCTACTAATCCAGCAAATATGTTTCCGTGTGCATAATCTATGCATTGTCTCAATTCCCAACAGCCGAATCTTATTTGATTTAAGATATTTCTATCGACTGTAATTCCACTTAAAGTAGCATTCCCTCCTTTGTATGGAGTCATGTTGGAATAAGATGGAAGGAATGTTTTAGTTGTGCCATCTATATATTTTATGGTTTGAGCTTTATTCCCCCACTCTTTGAAGTACGTACTTCTTTCACATTGCATAAGGCCGTAGCCACCATTACTACCAGTAGTACTGTAAGGGTCACCCCTAGATTCTCCCATTATAACTGCATATACTAAGTTGGGGTCTAATCCAAATTTTCTAGCATAATATTCAACTATAAGATATAACTTATATTTATTTCCTGTAGATGATAAATTATTAAGATTTGCTTTATTTTGGTATTTGCTTATGTCATATTTTTCGTATAGTGCTAATGCGTCTGCATATTCGTCATTAGCTGGGTCTGTAGTTGAAACTGTATTAGATTTTTTTATTTGATAAAATCTATCATCACCAAGCCATACACCATTTTTATAATCAGCTACATAAATAGGGTCGCCATCATCACCTTCATCAGGAGGTTTTGGCTTAGGATTTATAATATCTTGAATTTCATCAAATATCTTGTCTATTTCTTCTTTTTCTACTCCCATTTTTTCTAAATACTCTCTTATCTTAGCAATATCCTCGTCAGTCAAATCACCTATTCCAATACCACCAAGAAATTCAATTATTTCTTTTAATAAATCATCTTTGTTAGATAGGTTTTTTATTTTGCTTGTAACTTCTTTATAATTGCTAAATTCTGCTGTACATTTTGTTTCATCAGAAAAAGATAATTTCAATTTGTTAACTCTAGCTTCTAAAAGTAATGGTTTTACTCCAAAGTCAAAATCTCTTATTGATACAGTATCGCCTATATCAAGTTCATCATCATAAGAAACAGCCATTTCATAAGTTGCTTGAGGTTTAGAACGTTTTTGCAATTCCTCATATGCTTCTTTTAACAAGTCAGATGCATTATTAGCATCACTTTCAAAGTAGCCGAATATATGCCTACCATTATTATTATAGAGTTTAAAAGCTTCTTCATCAGCTATAAAGTCCTGATTAAGTGGTTTATCAGCTAGATCACCTTTTCCTTTTATCCATTCTACAGAATGTATAGTTATATCATCTTTTCCATAAGGAATTAATGCTGTGCAGAAATCTGACCATTTTTTGCTTTGGCCTATTTTATTTACATTATCGCTATATGTAAAAATCTTATTCGTTATTTTTCCTTTTTTCTTATATACATTTATAATCTGTTTTAACTTACTACCTTGTCTTTTGACTGCAAATTCAAGCTCAGCGCTGAAACTAGCTATATTATCTTGAATAGCTTTTAATACGTTTGTTTTTGTTTCAATTTCAATAGTAAGCACTGTATTAAGCAACTCACTATCAACATATTCAACTTCAAACTCTGTATTAATAAGTACGGAATCAAGAAATTGTTTTACATTACCAACTATTACTTGCGGTTGAGTTGGCTCATTTATAAGTGTTATACCTGTATTTTCACAGTAAATGTCAGTTATAATATTCTTTTTCTCATGAGTTGTTCCAGATTCAAATATTTGAAATAATCTATCTTTACCTTTAAACCTAAAAATTATATAGTTAAGTCCTATTAACTTGTCAGAATACCTTTTTACATCTTTTACAGATAATGTATAAGTATCTATAAAAGTTTCTAAGTCCAACTCATATTCATCATCAAAAAAGCAGCTATCCCCCTGTGAAGGTATAACATCTATTATTTTTTTTCTTCTATTTAAAATATAAATCGTGTTTACTCTATACATTATCTATTAAACCTTTCATTAAATATTACACTACTAGAAGATATTGGACTGTCTGAATTTATTGTTATTGTATTTTCACCTTGTTGTAGGTTAAAGAAATAGCTTCCATAATCTATATAATCCATAAAAAGCTCACCATTTTTATAAACCTTTTGATTTAAAGTATCTATGCTTATTTCATCTCCAGCTTTAAAAATGCATAAGTTTATATCTTCTTGAGTTGTATCGTTTAATTTATTTACAATAATTCTATTAAGTGTCATTGTATTAACTGTTTTTTCTTCTCCGTACTGCCCAAAAAAAACATCTATATGGTTTAAGTTTCCTACTGGAAAATCACTATCCCTTATATCATCTACTTTTATTGTCTTAGCTATTTCATCTTCTGAATTATATTTAACAACTTCAACGCTCCATTTTGTGCCTTCTCTTTTTACATTGAAATTACCTTTGAATTCATTCCAATCTCCGTATTGTCCCATATTAAGATAGTGTTTTTTTATAGTAAGTTTATCCTTGTCACCTTCTGTAGTTGTTGTAAATTTTACTTCTGGTAAACTAAAGTCTTTATCCTCTAATACAGTTTTATTCCCTATTTGTATAACTGGATAGTTTGATTCAAAATATTTCTGATCATCACATAGCATAAACTTGAATAATTTTACACCATTCACATCGCATCCGTACATTTCTAACAAGCCTAATTGATTTTCAGCTACAACTATTTCTTCATCTGTTTCTATCGTTGTGTCTGAACCTTTTGTAAGGTATTCACTATAAACATAGCCTGTCTTTCCGTTGTAACTTACTTTGCTGTATTTATTCTTTGTACTGTTTAAATAATCAACTGCTGTACCTTTTGGAATTGTAGTTATCAATTTTGTTTTTTTGCTCGCTCCACTTCTTAATGATGCTGAGTGATTTGTATAATAATTACTTGTTTTTGTAGTAATTTTTTTCAATCCCGTTGAAATCTTTATCCAGCCTGTTTGATTACTATAAGTAGTTTTTATCCAACCATTAGTAACCTCACTAGCAGTCAAATAGACACCCTTTTTTATAGTTTTTATCGTCTTACTGCTAGAAAGTCTTTTTTCCTTTAAAGATACTTTTGAAGCCGTTACTTTGTATTGAACTGTAGTAGTTGTATTTGTACTTGCAGTTTCGTTGTATTTTAATTTTCCTGTTGAATCAAAATAGAAGTAGCCTTGTACTTCAAAATCAACTATATCTGGAATAAGATTTCTTCTTATGGAAGGCCCATGCCATTTATCTCCACTTCCATAATCATTTGCTACTATTGCCCATCCGCCTTCATTTACAGCACATGCATCTATTCCACCAGTAACAACTCTATTTGCATCTACAAAAGAACCATTTGAGAAATTAGTCTTTGTCTCACATGCTTCATCTACTTGGTTTTCTTTTTCATTAACTACTTTATTAACAAGGCTTGGATAAGTTCCAAGAAGAATAGCATTGCCATTACTATCACTTACTTGCAAATAGCAAGCATCTTGCTCTAAATTTACATTAATTATACAAGGGCATGGCTTTTTACCTTCATTCGAATAAATAATTTTTTTATCACCTTCGAATATTTTAGCTTCTTCTATATAAAAATAAGG
>ENA-USUG01001336-USUG01001336.1-human-gut-metagenome-genome-assembly--contig:-NODE-1336-length-41999-cov-6.481919_pt1 | contig 41999 bp, 32 predicted proteins | sample MGYA00250059_ERZ773394 | MGnify/ENA primary metagenome ERZ773394 (study PRJEB29103, sample SAMN06111957) | human gut metagenome | biome: human gut; feature: ankylosing spondylitis patient; material... | reverse complement strand
TGAAGTGCAAAAGCTGGCAGTAGAGAAATCACGTCTCGGTATTCCCCTGTTATTCGGCATGGACGTGATACATGGATTCGTCAATCATCTCTTCCGTGACCACCGACTCCGGCGTCACGCCGGGCTCGAAGTCGCGGTAGGCCTGCAGACCTGCGCCGGCAGGAATGAGCTTACCGATGATGACGTTCTCCTTCAGGCCGACCAGATGGTCGACCTTGCCCTTGATGGCGGCGTCCGTGAGGACCTTCGTCGTCTCCTGGAAGGAAGCGGCGGAGAGCCAGGACTCGGTTGCAAGGGAAGCCTTCGTGATGCCCATGAGGATCAGGCTGTCGGTCGCGAACTTGAGATCGGTCTCGCCCGCGTCGATACGCGCCTGCACCTCGGCATTTGCATCTTCAAATTCGTACACATCGACAACCGTGCCGCTGAGAAGCTTCGTATCGCCCGGCTCTTCCACACGCACCTTGCGCATCATCTGGCGGATGATGACCTCGATGTGTTTTTCGTTGATGTCGACGCCCTGCTGACGGTACACGGCGAGAACGCCCTGCGTCAGATAGTCCTGCACAGCCTCGACGCCCGAAATTCTCAGAACGTCATGCGGGTTCAGCGCGCCATCGGTGATGGGATCGCCCTTCTTCACGCGCTTGCCGTGCTCAACCTTGAGGCCGACGGAATACGGGACCTGATACTGCTTGACCTCGCCATCGTCGGCGGTGATCGTAATGTTGCGAAGCGCGGTTCTGTGGGAATCGTCGACATCGGCCACGCCGTCGATCTCCGAGATCTGCGCCATCTTCTTGGGCTTTCTTGCCTCGAAAAGCTCTTCGACTCGGGGAAGGCCCTGCGTGATATCGTCGCCCGCGACGCCGCCGGTGTGGAAGGTTCGCATCGTCAGCTGCGTACCGGGCTCGCCGATGGACTGCGCGGCGATGATGCCGACCGCTTCGCCGGGGTTCACAAGCTCGGAGGTTGCGAGGTTCATGCCGTAGCACTTCGCGCACACGCCGGAGCGTGCCTTGCAGCCGAGCACCGAGCGGACATAGACCTTGTCGATGCCGTGCGCCAGGAACTTCTTCGCGTCGTCCTCGCGGAGCATAACATCCTTGGAGTGCAGGAGCTCACCTGTCTGCGGGTCGGTGATGTCGTGTACCGGATAGCGGCCGCGGATGCGGTTTGCAAAGGAGTCAATCAGCTGACCCTTTTCATAGTAGTCGCCCTTCCAGCTGCCGTTTGTCGAGCCGCAGTCAAATTCGCGGATGATGACATCCTGGCACACGTCGACCATGCGTCGGGTCAGGTAGCCGGAGTCCGCGGTACGGAGCGCGGTATCGGTCATGCCCTTTCGAGCGCCTCGGGAGGAGATGAAGTACTCGAGAGCGGAAAGGCCTTCACGGAAGTTTGCCTTAATCGGAATTTCGATCGTGCGGCCGTTCGTATCTGCCATCAGGCCGCGCATACCGGCCAGCTGACGAATCTGGTTCATACTGCCTCGAGCGCCGGAGTCAGCCATCATGAAGATCGGGTTGAACCGCTTCAGGTTCGACTGCAGTGCATCCGTCACGTCCTTGATGGACTTCTCCCACTGCTGAACGGTCAGGCGATAGCGCTCGTCGTTCGTGATAAAGCCGCGCTTGAACTGGCGGTCGATCTTGACGACCTCTTTTTCCGCCTCGTGGATGAGCTCGTATTTCTTCTCCGGGATCTCCATATCGGCGATAGAGACCGTGATGGAAGCTCTCGTGGAGTACTTGTAGCCGAGCGCTTTGACCTTGTCGAGCATTTCGGTCGACAGGGTGAAGCCGTTGATGCGGATACAATTGTCGATGATCTTGCCGAGCTGCTTCTTGCCGACGACAAAGTCGATCTCAAGCCCGAACATATCGTCCGCCGTCTCGCGCTTTTTAAAGCCGAGGTTCTGCGGAATTGCGTCGTTGATAATGAGGCGGCCAACCGTCGCGTCAATGATGCGGTGCTGCTTCTGGCCGTCGATCCCAAGCTCCTTCCAGACCTTGATCGGGTCGTGCATGTCGATGAGCCCGTCGGAATAGGCCATCATGGCCTCATCCTCGGAGTGGAACATGTGGAAGTATTCCTTCGGCTTGGAGCCACCGTTGTTATACGCTTCTTCGGCGTATGCGCCGACCGTGCGGACAAAGATGTGGTTCTCTTCTTTGATATCGGCCGCCTTGTCCCAGACGTTCCAGATATAGATCACGTCGTCCGCGGCAATTTCGCCCTTGTCGAGCGCCTGCACGGCCTGCTCGAGCGTCTGGTAAGAGCCCGGAATCGTCTCGGGACGGTCGGTCTCGTTCTGCAGCAGCTCGCCCTTCGTGCGAAGGTAAATCTGATAGTCGGGGCTATCTGCGTCGTCCCAGATGTTCTTCACCCAGATGGGCTTTTCAGGCTTGAGCTTGCCGCAATCGAGCAGGGGGAAAATCTCATGCAGCGTCTCAAACGCGTCGATGTCGTAGCGCTGATAGGTCAGGTAATACGTGCCGAGGATCATATCCTGCGTCGGAACCGTGACGGGCTTGCCGTCCTGCGGGCGCAGGAGGTTGTTGGCCGAGAGCATCAGCATACGCGCTTCTGCCTGGGCTTCTGCCGACAGCGGCACGTGAATTGCCATCTGGTCGCCGTCAAAGTCCGCGTTGAAGGCGGTGCAGCAAAGCGGATGCAGCTTCAGCGCGCGGCCTTCGACCAGCACGGGCTCAAAGGCCTGGATACCGAGGCGGTGCAGCGTCGGCGCGCGGTTGAGCATGACGGGGCGATCCTTGATGATGTCTTCGAGTGCGTCCCAGACCTCGTCCTTGCCCTTGTCGATCATCTTCTTGGCGGACTTGATGTTGTTGGCCAGGCCGTCCTCGACGAGCTTTTTCATCACGAACGGGCGGAACAGCTCGATGGCCATTTCCTTCGGCACGCCGCACTGATAGAGCTTGAGCTCCGGTCCGACAACGATAACGGAACGGCCGGAATAGTCGACACGCTTGCCGAGCAGGTTCTGGCGGAAACGGCCCTGCTTGCCCTTGAGCATGTCAGAAAGGGACTTGAGCGCGCGGTTGTTTGCGCCCGTGACGGCTCTGCCGCGGCGGCCGTTGTCGATCAGCGCGTCGACCGCTTCCTGCAGCATGCGCTTTTCGTTGCGGATGATGATATCCGGCGCCGAGAGCTGAATCAGGCGCTTTAAGCGGTTGTTGCGGTTAATAACGCGGCGATACAGATCGTTCAGGTCAGAGGTCGCGAAACGGCCGCCGTCCAGCTGCACCATCGGGCGAAGCTCGGGCGGGATGACGGGCAGCACGTCCATGATCATCCACGTGGGATCGTTATTGGACTTGCGGAACGACTCGACCACCTCGAGGCGCTTGATGATGCGAAGCTTCTTCTGTCCGGATGCGTCCTTCAATTCGGCGCGCAGCTGGCTCGAGAGCGATTCAAGATCGATCTCCTGCAGAAGCTCCTTGATGGCCTCTGCGCCCATACCGGCCTTGAAGTCGTCCTCATACTTTTCGCGCATGTCGCGGTATTCTTTTTCCGAGAGGATCTGATTCTTCGACAGCGGGCAGTCGCCGGGGTCGGTGACGATGTAGCTGGCGAAATAGAGAACCTTCTCGAGAATGCGGGGGCTGATATCAAGAAGCAGACCCATTCTCGAAGGAATGCCCTTGAAATACCAGATGTGGCTGCACGGGGCAGCGAGCTCAATGTGGCCCATGCGCTCGCGGCGGACCTTTGCGCGCGTGACTTCGACGCCGCAGCGGTCGCAGATTTTGCCCTTGTAGCGAATCTTCTTATACTTGCCGCAGTGGCACTCCCAGTCCTTTGTCGGGCCAAAGATTCTTTCGCAGAACAGGCCGTCGCGCTCGGGCTTGAGTGTGCGGTAGTTGATGGTTTCCGGCTTTTTTACCTCGCCGTAAGACCACTCACGGATCTTATCCGGGGAAGCAATACCGATTTTGATTGCGTCAAATGTTGCATAGCTCATTGTATTGCCGCCTCCTTACTCTTCATCCTGCGTGTCCGTGTCGCCGCCGAGATCGTTCAGCAGACCGAACACGTCATCCTCGTCCTGAATCTCGTAACCGTTGTCTGCGGCCTCGTCGCTCGAAACGTCGTTGCCGACGGTGTTCTCATCGTAGAGGCTCAGATCCTCGTCGCTGAGGGTCACGCGGCCGAAGCTGGTATCTTCGTCATCGTCGTCCTTGAGTTCGATTTCATCGCCGTTTTCATCAAGCACCTTGATATCCAGGCACAGCGACTGGAGCTCCTTGACCAGAACCTTGAACGATTCCGGAACACCGGGCTTGGGCACGTTGTGGCCCTTGACGATCGCTTCGTAGGTCTTCACACGGCCGGTCACGTCGTCGGACTTGACGGTCAGGATCTCCTGCAGCGTATAGGCTGCGCCGTAAGCCTCCAGCGCCCAGACTTCCATTTCGCCGAAGCGCTGGCCGCCGAACTGCGCCTTGCCGCCGAGCGGCTGCTGGGTGACGAGGGAGTACGGGCCGGTCGAACGGGCGTGGATCTTATCGTCAACCAGATGGTGGAGCTTGAGGTAGTACGGATAGCCGACGGTGACACGCTGGTCAAAGGCTTCGCCGGTACGGCCGTCATAGAGAACGGTCTTGCCGTCTTCCGCGACGCCTGCCTGCTTCAGAAGCTCGCGGATCTCGCGTTCGTTCGCGCCATCGAAGATCGGAGTTGCAACCTTCCAGCCGAGCGCATGCGCGGCGTAGCCGAGGTGAACCTCCAGGACCTGTCCGATGTTCATACGGGACGGCACGCCCAGCGGGTTCAGAACGATATCCAGCGGCGTACCATCCGGCAGGAACGGCATATCCTCCTGCGGCAGAATGCGGGAGACAACACCCTTGTTGCCGTGACGGCCCGCCATCTTATCGCCAACGGAAATTTTCCGCTTCTGCGCGATGTAAACGCGGACGACCTTGTTGACGCCGGGAGCGAGCTCGTCGCCGTTTTCTCTCGTGAAGACCTTCACGTCGACAATGATGCCGGCCTCGCCGTGCGGGACCTTCAGAGAAGAATCGCGGACTTCTCTTGCCTTCTCGCCGAAGATGGCGCGAAGCAGCCGCTCTTCTGCGGTGAGCTCGGTTTCGCCCTTCGGCGTGACCTTACCGACCAGATAGTCGCCCGAGGTGACCTCCGCGCCGATGCGGATGATGCCGTTTTCGTCGAGATCCTTGAGGGTATCCTCGCCGACGTTCGGGATATCTCTTGTAATTTCCTCCGGTCCGAGCTTGGTGTCCCGGGACTCGGTTTCGTATTCTTCAATGTGGATGGAGGTGAACACGTCCTCGCGCACGAGGCGTTCATTCAGCAAAATCGCGTCCTCGTAGTTGTAGCCTTCCCACGTCATGAAGCCGATGAGCACGTTCTTGCCGAGCGCAATCTCACCCTGCGAGCAGGCGGGGCCGTCTGCGATGACCTGACCGGCTTCCACACGCTCGCCGGCCGCGACAATCGGGCGCTGGTTGATGCAGGTGCCCTGGTTGGAGCGGGCGAACTTTGTAAGCGTATAGTCGGCAACATTGCCGTCATCATAGCGGACAGACAGGCTGTCGGCAGAGACTCTTGTCACAACGCCGGGTCCCTTGGCCGTGATGCAGACCTCGGAGTCAACAGCGCACTTGTGCTCGATGCCGGTTGCGACGATCGGCGCTTCCGTGACCATCAGCGGCACGGCCTGACGCTGCATGTTCGCGCCCATCAGCGCGCGGTTCGCGTCGTCGTTCTCAAGGAACGGGATGAACGCGGTCGCGATGGAGGTCATCATGTTCGGGGCGACGTCGACATAGTCGATAAGCTCGCGCTCGACGGAGATGATCTCGTCACGATGGCGGCAGGTCACACGGGCATTGACAAACTTGCCTTCCTCGTCCAGTGGCTCTGCGGCCTGCGCGACGTAGTAATCGTCCTCCACGTCCGCCGTCATGTACTCGACCTCGTTTGTGACCTTGCCGGTGGCTTTGTCGACCTTGCGGAACGGCGCTTCGATGAAGCCGTACTCGTTGATCTTCGCATAGGACGCAAGGTAGTTGATCAGGCCGATGTTCGGGCCTTCAGGGGTCTCAATGGGGCACATACGGCCGTAGTGCGTGTAGTGAATATCACGGACATCGAACGATGCGCGCTCTCTCGACAGGCCGCCGGGGCCAAGCGCGGACAGACGGCGCTTGTGCGTCAGCTCTGCCAGCGGGTTGTTCTGGTCCATGAACTGCGACAGCGGCGAGGAGCCGAAGAACTCCTTGATGACCGCAGTCACGGGGCGAATGTTAATTAAGCTCTGCGGCGTGACCACGTCGAGGTCCTGAATGGTCATGCGCTCGCGAATCACGCGCTCGAGGCGCGTAAAGCCGACGCGGAACTGGTTCTGCAGCAGCTCGCCCACGCAGCGAAGGCGGCGGTTGCCCAGATGGTCAATGTCGTCCTTCGTGCCCGCGCCCTGCACCATGGTGCAAAGGTAATTGATAGAGGCGAGGATGTCGTCTTTTGTGATGTGCTTCGGGATAAGGTCCTCGCGGCGCTCGTTGATGGCCTCCTCCCAGCCGTCCGCCGGGACGGTCTGGAGCATCTCGCGCAGAACGGAGAAGCAGACCTTTTCCTTGATGCCGTACTGCTTGGGGTCGAAATCCACAAACTTGGCCATGTCGACCATGCCGTTGGAGAAAACCTTGACCTCTCTTCCGTCGACGCTGATGATCGCTTCATTGACGCCGCGGTCGGAAATCTCATGTGCCTTGTCTCTCGAGATAACCTCGTCCGGCATGGCGATAATTTCGCCCGTCATGGGGTCGGTCACAGGCTTGGCAAGCGTCTGGCCCGAAAGGCGGCTCCAGATGTCCATCTTCTTATTGAACTTATAGCGGCCAACCTTGGAAACGTCATAGCGCCGCGCGTCGAAGAACAGCGCGTCCAGATAGCTCTCGGCGCTTTCGACTGTGGGCGGCTCGCCCGGACGGAGCTTGCGGTAAATCTCAAGCAGAGACTCCTCGCGCGTGCGGCAGGTGTCCTTTTCGAGCGTTGCGTTCAGGAGGGGATCTTCGCCGAAGACCTCCTTGATCTGCGCGTCGGTGGAAACGCCGAGGGCGCGAATTAAGCAGGTGATGGGGATTTTACGGTTCTTATCGATACGGACATAGAAGACGTTGTTGAGATCCGTCTCATACTCCAGCCACGCGCCGCGGTACGGGATAACCGTCGCGGAGTAGATGTGCTGATCGGCCTTGTCCACCTCGTCGCCGTAGTACATGCCGGGGCTGCGGACGATCTGGGAGACGATGACGCGCTCTGCGCCGTTGATGACAAACGTGCCGCCGTTCGTCATGAGCGGGAAGTCGCCCATGAAGATCTCCTGCTCCTTGATCTCGTCCGTCTCCTTGTTGTGGAGCCGCACGCGAACCTTAATGGGCTTTGCGAACGTTGCATCGCGTTCCTTACATTCTTCGACCGTGTACTTTGGGGGCTCGTTCATGCTGTAGTCCAGGAAGCTCAGCTCGAGATTGCCCGTGTAGTCGGTGATGGTGTCGACATCGCGGAAGACCTCGCGCAGTCCCTCATCGAGGAACCAGTTGTAGGAGTCCTTCTGAATTTTGAGCATGTTGGGAATTGCCAGGATCTTGTCGTGCTTTGCAAAACTCTTTCGCATCGTCTTGCCAAGCATAACGTCTTGAATCTTCGCCATTCTATTACCTCACAGCCTTTCTTTTGGTTCTGTGTTTTTAACGATACGCCCGGAAGAGTTGTTCGTTTCTTCCGCCACACTGCTTGCGTTCCGCCTCAACCGGTGCTATAATAAATCCAGATAAAGGTGGAAGCGGCGCGTTGCCGCACTCAGGCATTATGGACTTACATGGTACCACAATTTGTTCCATCCGTCAATTCTTTTGCTGCATTTTTGTGCAGCTTTTTTTATTATTTTTCTTGACATGGCGTAATTTTCCATGCAGTCGTAACAAATCGAAGCAAAACGTACCCCGGATGCGTGAATTTTTCGCATCCGGGGCATTTTATTTGTATTCAGAACGTCAGCCGCATCTGGTGCCACGTCACGCCGCCATGCGTCGAGCTAGAGACACCTTCATTGACAAATCCAAATTTCGCGTAGTACGGCACGAGCCGTTCCTTGCAGGTCAGAACGAGGCCACGTCTTCCCTGCTTCCTCGCGTCGTCAATGGCACGCTTTAAAAGCATCCCCGCGCAGCCGCGCTTTCGATACGCTGGGATCGTGTTGACGCCAAAAATCATCTGCCACGCGCCAGTTTCATCATGCGCCCGCGCGTTTTCGTACAGATCGTCCGTCAAATCCTTCTGATCGGTCACCATGCCGTCGACAAAGGAAACGAGCTTCCCCTCGTCCAGCAGCAGCCAGAAATGATTGTTATACGATTGCAGCCGCGCCTCCAGCGCCTTCTTTGTTGCGGCCTCCGCCGCCGGGAAGCATTCCGCCTCGACCTGCGCAATCGCGTCCAGATCGGAAAGCTCCGCTGTTCTGATTTCCATGGTATCATCCATCCTCACGTACTTGAGATTCAAAAAAAGAAAGAGCCTTGAGACAAATCTCAAAGCTCTTCTTGGCAGGGGATGAGGGATTCGAACCCCCGCAAACGGAGTCAGAGTCCGGTGTGCTACCGTTACACAAATCCCCTAAATTGCCGCAGCGCCGAAACGCAAGTATTATTATAGCGAGCTTTGCTCATTTGTCAAGCGTTATTTTTCAAAAATCAGCAAATCCCGCAATTTTTTCCGTACTGCCCATTTCCCGCCCCCGCAAAACGCGCCGCCCCGCATGAAAAAGGCCGTCTCGTCTCAGCTTTTGACAAGGAAATCCGCCTTGTTTTTACTAGCCGGTTTCGTGCGTGGAATCTCCCGCCGCGCGCCATATTAAGCTTCGAGATCAGCGATTTGGGAGAGGATTTTGCGGGATGAAACACATGACTTTGACGCTGCGCCGGACGTTTACGGCGCTTTTTCTTGCGGCTGCGCTCTGTATGCAGACCCTTGCCGCCATGCCGGACCGGCTCGTTCCCTGCGGCCATACGGCGGGCATCAAGCTCTATACCGGAGGGCTTCTCATAACGGCGCTTGATGAGCAGGCTCCTGCACAAAAGGCAGGGCTCCGCGCGGGTGATACCATTTTAAAAATTGACGGTGCGCGCGTTTCCTCCGTTCAGGACGCATCGCTTCGCTTATCGAGCGGCAAAAGCGTCTGCCTCAGCGTCCGCCGGGGCGAAAAGCAGGCGGAATTTTATCTGACCCCCGAAAAAACGGAAACCGGCTATCGCCTCGGCATTTCCGTCCGCGACAACATTTCCGGCATCGGCACGATCACATTCTTTGACCCGGAGACCGGCGTGTATGGCGCGCTGGGACACGGCGTGGCAGGCCTTACCTCCGCGCAGCCGCTTGCCATCTCCGGCGGCGTGCTCGTCCCGTCGAGCGTCACAGACGTGAAAAAGGGCGTGCGCGGCACGCCGGGCGAGCTCCATGGGAGCTTTGACGTTGCAGACCCGCTTGGCTCCGTCTCGCAGAACGAGCCGCACGGCATTTTCGGCAAACTCACCGCGCCTCCGGACAGCGAGGCCGTTTCCGTGGCGGATGTATCGCAGATCCATACGGGCGCGGCAGTCATTCTCGCAAACGTCGACGGCGCGGAGACCCGGGAATATTGTGTGCGCATCGATAAGCTTTATCCGCAGGCGGAAAACGGCCGGAACCTTCTTCTCACCGTCACCGACGAGCGCCTTCTTGCAATCACCGGCGGCATTGTCCAGGGCATGTCCGGAAGCCCGATCCTACAGGACGGCAGGCTCATTGGGGCCGTCACACACGTCCTTGTCAACCGCCCCGAGCAGGGCTACGGCATTTTCCTGCAAAACATGCTCACGCAGTGCGAGGCGTACCAGTAAAGCGGTCCCGGGAAGCGTCTGCCTCCCGGGGATCCCTTTATTCTGCCTTTGCCGCAGCCTTTTCCGCGCGCTCCTTGGCGGCTTTTTCCTTGTTGTGCTTTGCGATTTCCATCATCTGCTCATACATCTGGTCGCCGACGCATTTTCTGGCATATTTGCACCACTGCACGCAGCTGAGCATATCGTTGTAGATCACAAAGCCGCACTTGTCGCAGGTTACTTCGGTGTCGGTCGAAAAAAGCTCGACGGGATTTCCGCACTGCGGGCAGATTTTCTCCGTGATGGAAATCTCCTTGGATTTGCTCTGGCATCCGGAATACAGCATAGTGCACTCCCCTTTCTGTGCTTGTCTTTCTGATCGTATTATAGTACAATGACGCAAGAGGTTCTGTTTGATTTCCAACATTGGAGGCTGTGTGATGGAAAAATATTTGCCGCTGCTGCAAAAATCGCCCCTGTTCGCCGCGATGGTGCCCGGACAGATTCAGTCTGTTCTGCACTGCGTGGGCGCGACGGTGCGTGAGTTCGGTGCGGGCGAGTACATTCTTCTCGCTGGAAGCCCGACGCAGGCGATGGGGCTGCTTCTTTCCGGCTCTGCCCTTGCCATACAGGAAGATTTATGGGGCGAGCGGAACATCATGGGAAAGATCCAGCCGCCCGGCACATTTGCAGAGCCCTTTGCCGCAACGCCGGGTGCGGTGCTGAACGTCAGCATCGTCGCAAACGCGCCTGCGAAGGTCATGTTCCTGAGCATCCAGCGGATCCTCACCGTCTGCTCGGAGACCTGCCCGCAGCACGCGCTGCTCATCCGGAACCTTGTGTCCGTCCTGGCAAGGAAAAATTTGCAGCTGAACGATAAGATCACCCACATGAGCAAGCGCCGCACACGGGAAAAGCTTCTGTCCTATCTCTCGTCCGAGTCGCTCCGGCAGGGCTCGCTGGAATTTGACATTCCCTTCGATCGCCAGCAGCTGGCAGACTATCTGTGCATCGAGCGCTCGGCCATGTCCGCGGAGCTTTCGCGCCTTCAAAAAGACGGTCTGCTGCAAACCGAGCGCTGTCATTTTCGCCTCATTGCGCCGATTCCCGGCGCGCTCAGCCGTTAACGAATCCTTTCAGAATTGCCTTCTTCTTTAACGCCGCTTTAACGTACTTTCACGGTATAATGACTCCCGAAATCGGCCGCGGCGCGGCTTTGGAAGAAGGAGAAAAACAAGATGTTTCTGATTAACCAGGCAATGGTAAATGTTCCGATCGGAACGGCAGCCTTGATCGTCGTGCTCGGTATGGCCGTCGTCTTTTTCGGCCTCATTTTGCTGATGCTCGTCACCAAGGCCTCCGGCAAAATCATGCAGAATAAAGAGGCCGCTGCAAAAGCCGCCGCTCCTGCTCCCGCGCCCGCCGCTCCTGCAGCACCTGCTGTTAAGGCAGTCGCTCCCGGCTCTGCCGGCGAAGTAAAGCTCCACGATGTTCCCGACCGGACGGCCGCCATGCTCATGGCCATCGTCGCCGACAAGCTCGGAAAGCCCCTCAACGAGCTGCGCTTCATCTCCATCCGCGAGATCAAGGATTGATTCTACATAAAGCGCCCCGCGCACCGCACAATGCTCTCTGTGCGGTGCGCTTTTTGTCCAGATTCTTGTATTCCGCCCCGGTATTTCGTTCAGCTTCCGCTAAACGCGTGGGGGCGATGCCCACATCGACCCGGCAGATTACGCCGATTTTACGGAAATCCAATGCGAATTCGCCGCTTCCCTTGGGGCGATGTGGGCATCGCCCCCTACGCATTGATTATGGACATCTCGTAAGAGGCAATTGCTTGGCCTCCTCCGGTGCGTGATAGCTGACGGCGGCGATTTTGCTGTCTTCGATTTGGAAGCGCATCGCCGTCTCGTCGCAGATCATGAGTGTGGTCGGTTCGCCGTCTGTGTACTCGATGAGGCTGTATTTCCCCATGTAGCGCACCTCGCCGCCAAGAAGCAGCAGCGCCGTGTGCTCGTCTACGCGATAGATGGCAGGAAGCCCTGCGCGCGGAAATCGGTTGGCGGCCTCCCGGTAGTCCTCCCCCGCCGTCACGCCGCAAGCGTCCGTGCCATCATACAAGCGAAGATACGCGGCGTTCGGTTTTGTAACGCTCGTGTCCACGAAGCAAATGCCGCCCGCCTGCGAGCCGTCCGGGAACTCGACCACATCGTAATATTCCTCCTGGAGAAACGGCTCGTGAGAAATGCGCTCCGGCTCTCCGTAGACCGTTTTCAGCTCGTCCAGTTGCAGATCATAGATGGATGTGCCGTTCCACGCAAGAACCGGCCACTCCTGCGCCGCCTCCCGCGCCCGGAACCACGCCGCATCCTGCCCCAGCCGGGAAAGCCCCGGCGCAAATTCCGGCGCAACCACGTAATCGGGCGCTTCCCCATCTGCTGCGCGCACCTTGTTCGTAAAGACCGGAGCGCCGTCATCATCGAGCAAAAAGCTTACATAGACGCGCCCCGCAGACTCCTCCAGAATTTCCGCGTCCTGCACATAGCGCTCCCGAAGCTCCCGATACCCTTCGTCCCAATTGCCCGGGGCCAGCTTCAGCGTGTAATATGTCCCCAGCGCGCCCGTCTGCCACGAAATTAGCTCCGGCAGCCGCACCTGATACTCACTTTCATCCATAAACGGGCTCACGTAGGCGCCATCTTTGATCTCCCACGCGCCGTCATTGGAAAGCGTCGGCACGCCGTAAAACTCCGCCATCACGCGCTCCATCGCCTCCCACACCGGCATGTGCCCGGTTCGCTCCTTCCAGGGCGTCGTCACCTCCAGCCACTCAAGATACGCGTTCGTCTTCTCCGGCCAGACGCCGTCCGTCGTCACCGGCATGAGATCCAGCCGCCACCGCTCGGCAAAGTCAAAGAAATATGCCCGCGCTTCCTCGTCCAGTTCCGTCGCCGAAGCCACGCCCATCTCCGAGGAAAAAATCTCCGAAAGCCCAACGGCAGGCGCTTCCTGTCCCGGCTCGGTTTCCGTCGCGGCGGGCATTTTCTCTTCCGGTTTTGCTTCCGGCGCGGGCGCTTCCTCCTGCATGGTCTCGGGCGTCTGCTGCGTCTGAACCTCCCGTTCATGGCACGCGGCTAGCGACAAAACCAGAAGTCCTGCCAATAAACCGGCAATCGCTCGTTTCATTCCGATCTCCCCTTTCGCGTTTTTTTCAGTATAACACAGAATTTTCCTGAAATTTCTTAATTTTTCTGAATTTCGGCAAAAAGCGGGAGACAAGCTTTGGCTTGTCTCCCGCTTCGTTCTTTATTTGATGGTCTCGCTATTGTTGAGCACGGGCACACTGTACAAAAACAGCACATCCTGATTATCAAATGTCACGAAGCTTCCCAGCCGCGCGCTCGGCAGATACCGGATATCGACGAGCGTGATCTTCGCGTACCCCTCCAGAAGAAGCGGCGCGAGGCTGCTGGCAAAGGAATCTCTGAAAATGACGAGTTCCTTGTCTGTTTTTGCGCTTGGGTTTTCGATTGTGAGCAGCGACACCGAGCCGGACAGGAACATTTCGTAGGGGTCCTTCCCCGCCGCCTTTTCCATGTCGTAGACCGCCGTCTTCTGATTTGTTTCAAAATTCGTCACCACGGCGTTTTCGATGGTGTCGTTTGTCAGATACGAAATCTTTTCCGGCTTTACCGGAAGCGCTGCATAGCCGTAGTAGAGGCCGTAGTAGTCACGGTCCAGCTCGTGCTCGGTAAAGCTGTCCGAGATGGCCGCGCCCATTGCGTCGGCAATCGTCTTCGCTGCCGGAAAAAGCGTCTCCTGCCGCCAATGAAGATCGGTTTTGTAGTAATCGTCAATTGTGAGGCTGCCGGTCAGGTCAATCCAGCTCGCCCACGGGAGAGCGGTTTGCATCGAAGCGAAGAACGCGTCGTAATCGAGCGCCGGATAGCCGTTCTGTGATGCCAGAAAATAGTTTTTGTCCGGAATGACCGACAGGTATGTCTTGACGTTCGTACCCTTGAGATACCTGTCATAGACAAAACCAAACCGCTCCTGCGCGTGCGCTAACGATTCCTCGTTCATCGGATACTCGAGCTTCGCGACCGCCCCATCGGCAAAATATACGCCGTGGTTGTCCTTCTGCCGGAACACACCGAGCGAGACAAGGCTCTTGAGTGTCCGGAACTGCTCTCGCAGTGGGAACTGATCGAGCGTGTAGCTTTCAAAGCTGCCCGTCCATTTTCCGCTTGCAAACGAAGAAAGCGAGAACGCCGGAAACTGCGCAAGGTTTCGCCGCTCCGACTGCGACTGCGCGTCCGCAGGCTTTAACATGCTCCAAACGGCAAAGCCAAAGAGAAACACGCCCAGAAGCAGGACAGTCAGCATCGATTGTTTTTTTCGCATCATCCCGCCTCCTAGAATCTGAAATACAAGAACGGATTGAACGACCCGTCCACCAGAAACGCCGTACACGCCGCAAGCAGCAAAACGAGCCAGACCGGCTGCAATATGGCAAGCACCTGTGCGCCGCGCGCTGATTCCGCAAGCCTGAAAACGACGTTCTTACAGAGCGGCGTCGCGCCAATGACTGCGATCAAAAATGTCACAGCGTAGCTTTTCGCGTAATACAGACTTTCTGCGCTCACAAGCGGCAGTCCGTCCGCGCCGAACATCGCGCCGATCTGCAAAGCAGCCTCTTTCACGGAACTTGCGTTAAAGAGTACAAAGCTCAGCGTCACAAAAAGCAGCACATACACATGCTTGAGCACATGCGTTTTTTCCAACCGCTCTTTATACAGAAGCTTCTCCGCCACGAGAAGCACGGCGAACCCGAGCCCCCACAAAACGAAGGTCCAACTTGCCCCGTGCCAGAGGCCCGTGAGCATCCAGACAATAAAAATGTTTCGCAGCCACTTCGATTTACTTACCTGGTTTCCGCCCAGCGGAATATAGACATAGTCCCGGAACCACGAGCCAAGGCTCGTGTGCCACCGTCTCCAGAACTCTGTGATGGAAGCGGAGATATACGGGTAGTCAAAATTCTCCGAGAAGCGGAAGCCAAAAATTCTGCCAAGACCAATGGCCATATCGCTGTAGCCCGAGAAGTCAAAATAGAGCTGCAAGGTGAAGCTCACGGCGTAGAGCCAATAAAAAAGGACGGATAAGTCCCGGCTTTTCTGAAAGACTGTGATAAGCTCATAGAGCACATTTGCAAGCAAAACTTTTTTGGACAGTCCGATCACGAACCGGCCCGCGCCGGCTGAAACGTCCTCGAGTGTCGTCTCCCGCGCGTCCAGCTGCGGCGCGATCTCCGCGTAGCGCACGATGGGGCCCGCAATGAGCTGCGGGAACATCGCAATATACGTGCCGAGCTTCAAGAAGCTTTTCTGCGCGGGAACATCGCCCCGGTACACATCTACCACGTAGCTTAAAATCTGGAACGTGTAGAAGCTGATGCCGATGGGAAGCGCGACACGCAGCAATTTCAAAGACAGCCCCGTCACGGCGTTTACGCTCGAAATAAAAAAGTCCGCGTATTTGCAGTAGCCGAGAAGCCCGAGGCTGAGCAGAACAGAAGCGGTCAAAAATATCTTTGACCACTTCCGATTCTCAGCATTCTTTTCGATCAGCCGCCCGAACACATAGCCCTGCAAGATGCTCAGCAGCATAAACAGGCAGAACCTTGGCTCGCCCCAAGCGTAAAACAGGAGGCTCGATGCAAACAGCACGGCGTTTTTTAAGCCGCGCGGAACCAGAAAATAGACTGCCAGCACCAGCGGCAAAAAGTAATACAAAAACGGGATACTGGAAAAAAGCATAGAGCCTCCTGTCGGATGATATGGATTTACGCGTCGATGGCTTCGTCGTAGGCCGCCGTGAAACTGCTATCGACCGTGAGCAGCTTGTCGCGGAAGGTGTTGACCAGCTCCTCATCGCCGTAGACCGACACGATCAGATTGCCGCTCGTCGCGATGAGCATTTTATCCGGGAAGCCGCACATCCAGTGCTTGCCCGAAATCTCCGCGTGAATATCCTCCACGATGGAAGAAACGTCCTCCGCATTGGCCGCATGGAACGCGCCGCAGGTGAACGTATTGCCGTTCATCATGTGCATCAGGGACGCCGCGCCATCGAGCTTTACAGCGTCGGATGCCGGGAAGGTAAACAGGTACGAAAGGTTTTCCGCGTTCGCAATGTTCACTGCGCCCGCCGCATCGTCCACGCTGTTGTCATAGTCCCCGCCGGCTGCCGGGAACTTTTCATCGTCCGTATAGCTCGCCCAGACCTTGTTGAGAAGCTCGAGCGCCGCCTGCTTGCTTTCTTCCTTTTCCGTGCCGCCTTCTGCCGCACTTTCTCCGCCTTCCGGTTCCTGCGCCGCAGGGCCGTCCACGCCAAATTCATCGTCGATCATGTCGTCGTCTGGCATGGTCGCAACTGCGTCGTCAGAGGGCTGCTCCTCTGCTGCCGCGCCGTCGGAAGGCGTCTGGGTCTGCTGCTCGGAGGTCGAAGGACTCTCTGCGCCGATGGTGTCATCTGTCTTCTTGCTTGCGCAGGCCGCAAAGCTAAATACGCAGGCGAGCGCGAGGATCATTGCGATCATCTTTTTCATGGTTGGTTTCTCCTTTGGATTTCTAAAAATAATTTAGGCAACACCGCACAATTCGGCAAGCAGATTCGACGAGAGATTTTTCGTCAAGGTAAGGTTTGAAAAGTGCAGGAATACTGTATGTATTTCAAACTTTTCAAACCGCAGAATTGGCGGAAAAGATCCGTCGAAGCGCGAAGGCGCAATTGTGCGGTGCTGCCTTTACTTTCTTTCTCCGTTTCGGATTTCTTTGCTCAGTTCGGCGTATTGACAACGCCGATGAAAAGCGGCAGGCCGTCCTGCGACGTGATGGCAAAGACGAACGGCCGGTCGAGCGTGAAGTCGATCTTTTCATCGGGCGGCATGGCAGCGCCCGCCTCCATCATGACCGTGTAGGCTGCCGCCGTCACGCCCTCTTCGTCGATCGCCACGCGCGCGGCATGCTCGGCTCTGGAAAGGAATACGCCGTCAGCGTTCTCGATCACCGGGGAAAAGTCCGCCGCGTCGCTGTCAAACACATCCGTCACGCCGAGTGCTTGCAGGCTTTTGTTTAAGTTCAGATCAGACGAAACGTCAAACTTCGGGACGGACAGATTGACGATCAAAAACTTGCTGTTTTCCCATTCGCCGCCGCCAAGCAAAAAGTTCATTGCTTCCTCATCTTGCAAAAGCGCTTCCGGTGTTACGCCCTCGTCGGGAAGCAGCAGCTTCATAGCCCCGCTCTCCCGCAGCGGCAGGTTCACCGCGCCAAACTTTTCGCCCCAGTAGTAGGTTCCCGTACCGGAGCTGTGCATGAACTCGCAGGTGATATCGCCGGAATCCGCGTGGAAGGTATCCTCGCTCGTCTGGTTCTTGGAAAATTCCTGCGACCATTTTGCGCGGTAGTAGATCGTCGTCGCCAACGCCATCACCGTCTCGGGCGTAAACTCCAGCCCGCTCGCCTGCTCCTGAAGGAGTCCTCCGGTCTGCTCGTTGAGCCAGTTTTGCAGCGCCTTGTTATAGCTGTCGCTTCCCATCTCACCGGAAAACGACGAGGCATAATAGTCCTGCGCCAACGTGTCCAGCGTTTTTTGCACATAGCCTACGCCATCATCCAGCCACACAGAGCTTGCCAGCACGCTCGTCACCGCGCCATCTGCGCAGTAATTTGCGTTCCAAAGCGCCTTGGCCTGCGCGCGCACGTCCTCGAGACGATTCTCCCTGAGAAGGCTTAATATCTGCGTCCGGGAATCGCCGTCCGTACACTCGGCCAGCATGGAAAGCGCCATGTAGACATTCAGCGGCGAATAGACGAAGTTTTTTCCGCTTTCTTCTCCCAGCATCGCGCCGGTCGAAGCCCGGACGAAGCTCTGCACATTCTCCCGGTCTATATCGATATCCCGCCGGGCGCGCTTGTCTGCCCACCATGCGTCATAGACCTTCGAAAAGCCTTCGTCGTCAAACGAGCCATCCTTTTTCATATACGCAGTTTCATCCGGATACTTTGCCATTTCGGGATACGTCGCTTCGGCAAGCGTTTCATACGCCGCGCCGGGCTGGGTCTGGTCTGCCGCGGGGCAGCTCTCTACCCCCGGCGCGCACCCTGTCATAGCCGCAGCAAGTGAAACCGCAAGCAATATCGCTGTCCATCGTTTCTGTTTCATTGCATCACACCTCCGGTAACTCTGTCAGCACACCGAGGAACACGGGAAGCCCGGTGTCCAGATCGACGATCATGTACAAAAACGGTCTATCCAGAATCACGCTGCGCCCATACTCAATCGCACATTCCAAAGTCATGTCGACCGCCGTCGCAGCGCCGGCCTTCGTCCCCTCCTCGTCGATCTGCAGGAAGGTCTTGTGGAAAACGTTCGAGATACAGATGTTGCCTTCGTCCGACGTGCCAAGGGCGGTAAAGTCAGCTTTCTTGCCGTCAAACGCATCCGTCATGCCGAGTGCTTGGAGTGAATCAGAAAGTTCCGCAGAAAATTCCGATTTGAACTTCGGCATGGCAATTTCCACGGTTTCATCCCCGGGAGAAGTGAGTATAGCATGAAGCTGCTCGCCTGTCAACCGGCTCACATAATCCTCTATGCTGGTAGTTTCGTCCGGCAAAAGCGCCGCGAACGCATATCTGCCGCCCTCATAGGGCTTGAGGAAGCCCTCGGCATGCTCGTCATGCAGATACTGCCCGACTTCGCCATGGAGAAATGCGCCGGTCTGCTTTCTGCCGTCCCGCGCGATGAATGTTCCGTCCCACACGTCGCTGGATTGGAACACGCTCGCCCACTTCGCATCAAACGCCAGCGCGTTCACCAGATACATCACCGTGTCGGTCGGAATTTTATCAATGATCTCCGGGATCATCCCATCCGTGTTTTCTTTCACCCAGTTGTTAATAGCCGTCTTGGTCGTGTCGTCAAAGGGTGCTGAATAGATCCCTGCGCCAAAGACGTTTGCGTTCTGCTGCAAGAATGCGTCTTCTATATGAAGCGTGTCTGTGTCCTTCATCCAGATGGAATTGGCAAGCTTCATCTGCTGATTGTCCTTTAAATACGCTTGCAGCACGGAAAAATACGCGTTTAAGCTGCCCGTATCCGCGCCGAGCGCTTGCTCCATCTGCGTCTTTGTCTCCCCCAACGCGCCGTTTGCCGTCATGGAAAGCGCGCTCGCGACGCTCAGTGGGGAGACAAGCGGGTTCGCTTCCACCATCGCGTTTTGCAGAAGCTTTATGCCAAAGCCGGTCAGCGCCGTAGCTGTATCCTGCACAACGGATGTATCGTAGAGCGATTCCGTTTGCTCTTTCTTCGTATCCTTCATCAGATTCTCCACCGAAGCGGATTTTGCCGCGCAGCCGGAAGCCGCGAGCATGCAGGCAGCGAGAAGCGCCGCAAGAAGCTGTTTGCCTTTCATAGAGATTCCTCCTTTTTCATTTGTCCCTCTGCCTCAAAAGACGACAGCTCTGTGCATTGGTTGCACGAATCGAAAAAATTTTTTCGCCAGAAGCAAAAAGGAACCCTCCCGGTAATCTCCCGGGAGGTTCGTAGGGGACGATGCCCACATCGTCCCGGCAAAATAACCTGATTTTACGGAAATCTCCAGCGAATTCGCAACTTCCCTTGGGTCGATGTGGGCATCGACCCCTACGCAGAAGAAGGAGCATCGCGCAAGCATCAACCCCTACAAAAAAATCATAGCTTTGCGCACTTTGTAGAGCGCAGCCCTTCCGCTTCTTATCCATGTGGGAATTCATCCGAACCGAATGCCGCTTTGACGAGCACCATACACGCGGCCTGCTCATAGAGCGCGGGCTCCATGCTCAGATCGAAGCAGTCGACTTGCCGCACGCCGTCTCCGAGGTCCGGCGCAAGCGCCGCCAGCACATACGTATCCCCGTCCCATGGGTAAAGCTCCTGCCCGTCGTCATAGGACTTGAACAGGTAGCCTGTCATCGCATCGGGCAGCGCAAATTTTGTCAGAACAGCATCAGAAGTTTCGCCCTGCATCGAAATCTGCACGGTGGGCGCATTCTCTCCGTCGCCATTTTGAACCTGGAACGAAAGGTGCAGCTGTCCATCCTCCCGATGCAGCGCCAAAGGCTCAGATTTTGCGCACATGCCGTCCTGCCAGTATTCTGCCCAGACCTCGCTGTAATCAATGGTCTCGCCGAAATCAAGGCTAAAATCCGCACGCATGGCGTTGGCGCTTGCGGGCCCGGTATGGAAGGTGAGCGTTCCGCGGCTCGGCTCTTCATAGTGAAATTCCGTGCCATTGGGGATAAAGAGCCCACTCATGTGAAGGCCGTCCTGATTTGGAATCTGCAAAACAATGGTGTCGTTGTCCTTGATTTTGAAGACGAGCGTATACAGCCCGTTGGAACAGGTTACAACACTATCATTTATTGTATACTCCCCCGCCATATAATAAGAGGAAAGCGGGCTGAGCATAAATACAAATTCCTGACGGCTGCCGGACATCCGGAAGGTCACCCGTGACGGCAGGATCTGAACCGCATCCGCTTCGTCCATGACATACGTACCGGCAGATAGGCCGTAGCTCAGCGTCTCCTGCTTCGCTGTTAGGAAGCATACGCCAATCGCAAGGCAAACCACAAGCGCCAGCGCGATGAGCACCTTCGTGGGCCTTTTGTCGAGCACCCGCTTCACGCGCTCCTTGACTCCGACCTCTCCGAAGGCCAGCGGGCAGACAGAGATGGCCCCGCGCGGAACGCTGTTCGACAGCAGCACACTCGCGTAGCGCTTCTTTTCCGATAAGCTGTAGCCCTTCACGACCCGCTCGTCGCACGCAAGCTCCAGGTCGCGGCAGAACAGGCTGTACCCCAGCCAGACAAGCGGATCGAACCAATAGACGCAGAGAAGCCCGTAGCCAAGAAGCTTCCACACGCAGTCGCCGTGCCGTTTGTGGGCAATTTCGTGCGCCAGAACGTATTCCCGCTCGTCTTCCGGAAGGCCGGACGGCAGATAGATCGTCGGCCGGAAGAGCCCCAGCAAAAACGGCGTGTCGATCCCGTCGCAAAGCCGCACGCCGGGCGAACACTCAATGGACGCGCCGACGCGGCGGCGGACTTTCAAAAAGCTCACCAGCGCCAGAACCAGCAGCACCAGCACGCCAACCGCCCAGATCATCCCCGCGATGTGCATCCAGACCTGCAGGGGGTTGACGCTTCCCTGCGGATTGGCCGCAAAGTGTTCGCCGAAGACGGGATTGACGGCGCCGTTGAAACTTGCGATGCCGCTCGTGAGCTCCGGCTTTGCCGCGTACTGCGCCGTTTTGTAATCGAGAACCGTCTCGCTCGGAACGAGACTCCACACACTTTTGACAGACACCGGCAACGCCAGACGAAGCCCCGCAAGCAGCCAGACAAGAATCCGCGACCACTTTGGCGCTTTCGGAAGTAAAACGCGGTACAGGCACGCTGCCAGGATCACAAGCGTCGCCGCCAGCGCGCGGTTCAAGAGCACGGAGAATGCCACGTCCAGATTGTCGATACTTTCTAAGAAGAACTCTCCCATGCTACCCCTCCGCCTCGTCAATCATGCGCTGAATCTCCTGAATTTCCTCCCGGTTGAGCGCGCGCCGCTTTGTAAACGCCGCGAAAAACGCCGGAAGAGAGCCCCCGAATGCTTCGTCAACCAGATTCTCTCCCTGCGCGCAGTAAAAGCTCTCGCGGGAAAGTTTCGCCTTGACGATTCCGCCGTCATTGAAAAATAATCCCCGGTCGCAGAGCTTGCGAAGGACATTATACGTTGTCGTGCGCTTCCAGCCGAGCTCCTGTTCGCAGAGCCGCGCCAGCTCTCTGGATGCAATGGGTTCGTTTTCCCACACGAGGTCCGCGAACCGCGCCTCGACCGCGCCAAGCTTTCCATCGGGCATGTGAATCCCTCCTGTCTATTATCTATGGACAAACATAGTCTATTATGAATAGACAGCTTTGTCAAGCAAATTTCGTAATTTTCTTTTGTTTGTTACATTTTGCCATTGACTTTTACACATTGCAGCGCTAGAATAAGGCCATCTCAGATAAGGAGAACCTACCATGGCTCAGTTCGTTTTTGGCGCATATTACTTTTACTTTACTATTTGCAATAGTAAGGGCAATTTGTGATGCGCAAAAAACGAGAAAACCAAGGTTTTTCGGGCGGCACAGATTCCCTGTGCCGCCCTTATTTTTTTGGAGGTGCAAGACCATGATCGTAATTTTGAAACCGAATGTAAGTGAAGCCCGCCGTGACCAGCTGATTGGCTGGTTCAAAGCCCAGAATCTTGGCGTGCATATTTCGCAGGGCGATTATCAGACCGTCCTTGGTCTGATTGGCGACACCAAGTCTGTCGACATGGATCTGATTGCGAGCCTCGATATTGTCGACGCCGTTCGCCGCGTGTCCGACCCCTTCAAGTGCTGCAACCGCAAGTTCCATCCGGACGATACCGTTGTCGACGTGAGCGGCGTGAAGATCGGCGGCGGCCACTTCGCAATGATCGCAGGCCCGTGCTCCGTCGAGTCCGAAGAGCAGATCGTAGGCGTTGCGAACGACGTGAAAAAGGCGGGCGCGAAGCTGCTGCGCGGCGGCGCGTTCAAGCCAAGAACGTCTCCGTACGATTTCCAGGGCCTCAAGGCCGAGGGCCTGAAGCTTCTTTCCATTGCAAAGAAGGAGACCGGGCTTCCCATCGTCACGGAGATTATGGACGTGCGCCATCTCGATCTTTTTGAGGACGTTGACCTCATTCAGGTTGGCGCGCGCAACATGCAGAACTTCGATCTTCTCAAAGAGCTCGGCAAGACAAACAAGCCCATTCTTTTAAAGCGCGGCATCGCGGCTACGATGAAGGAGCTTCTCATGAGCGCAGAGTATATCATGGCCAGCGGCAACGAGCAGGTCATTCTCTGCGAGCGCGGCATCCGCACGTACGAGACCTACACGAGAAACACGCTCGACCTTTCCGCCGTGCCGATGCTCCATGAGCTCTCGCACCTGCCTGTCGTCGTCGACCCCAGCCACGCGACCGGTCTTGCCCGGCTCGTCACCCCGATGGCCCTTGCCGCAACGGCCGCGAGCGCAGACGGCATCATGGTCGAGGTACACAACGATCCCATCCACGCGCTGTGCGACGGCGCGCAGTCGCTGACCCCGGCGCAGTTTGCCGAGCTCTCCGGCAAGGTTATGAAGGTGCGGGAGGCCATCGCAAAATGAAAGTCGGAATCGTAGGCTTAGGCTTAATTGGCGGCTCGTTTGCGAAGGCCTATCAGGAGGCCGGACATGAAGTACTCGCCTTCGACCGCGATGAGCGCGTTTTATCATTTGCGCAGCTCGAGGGCGCAGTCTCCGCGCCTCTGACGAAGGAGAATATCGGCACGTGTGACCTTGTCCTCGTCGCCATCTATCCGGAGGCCGCGGTCAGCTATGTCCGAGAAATGGCACCCTTTATTGGAACAAAGCCCATGGTCATCGACTGCTGCGGCACGAAGCGTGTCGTTTGTCAGGCGCTGTTCCCGCTGGCCAAGGAATATGGCTTTACATATCTCGGCGGCCACCCGATGGCGGGCACGCACAACTCAGGCTTCAAATACGCAAGAAGCAATCTCTATCACGGCGCGCCCATGGTGCTCGTTCCCCCGGTTTTTGACGACATTGAGCTCTTGCAGCGGGCGAAGGACTTGCTCCAGCCCGCGGGCTTTGGAAAGTTCTCTGTCACAACGGCAGACGAACACGACCGCATGATCGCTTTCACTTCCCAGATGGCGCACGTCGTCTCCAACGCGTACATCAAGAGCCCCACGGCGGGCAGCCATAAGGGCTTTTCCGCCGGAAGCTACAAGGACATGACGCGTGTGGCATGGCTGAACCCGCAGATGTGGGCGGAGCTGTTTCTGGAAAACCGCGATTATCTGATGCGAGAGCTGGATATTTTGTCTGAAAACCTGAACGCGTACCGCAAGGCACTCGCCGAGCAGGACTTACCCACGCGCAGGCAGCGTCTCGATGACGGACGCCGGCGCAAGGAGGAGGTCGACGGTCATTGAAAACCATCCATGTTGCTGCCTCCCGGAGCTATGACATTCTCATTGAGCGCGGGATTTTAACCCGTGCGGGCGAAGAAATCAAAAAGGTCTGCGGCGCGGGCGAGGCTTTGATCGTGAGCGAGGATACCGTGTGGCCGCTGTACGGTGAGACGGTACTGTCTTCCATGAAAAACGCAGGCTTCGACGTGACAAGCTTTACGTTCCCGCACGGCGAGCAGTCGAAAAACCTCTCGGTCTACGCCGAGATTCTGAACGCCCTTGCCGCGCGGCACATTTCCAGAAAAGGTCTTATTGTCGCGCTGGGCGGCGGCGTAACCGGCGACATGGCGGGCTTCGCGGCTGCGACGTATCTTCGCGGGATTCGCTTTGTCCAGATTCCGACGACGCTTTTGTCGCAGGTCGATTCCTCCGTCGGCGGAAAGACGGCGGTTGATCTTCCGGCGGGCAAGAACCTCGTCGGCGCGTTCTGCCAGCCGTCTCTGGTCCTCTGCGACCCGCACGTTCTGTCTACCCTCCCCGACCCCATTTTTTACGATGGCTGCGCCGAGGTCATCAAGGCCGCGATGCTCAAAAGCCACACATTCTTTGAAGACCTCGACAAAACGCCCCCGCGCGAGCAGCTCGAGCATATTCTGGAGTTCTGCATCGCGATGAAGCGCGACGTGGTCGAGGAAGATGAATTTGACACCGGCGCGCGGCAGATGCTGAACCTTGGCCACACGTTCGGTCACGCCGTTGAAGCGGCCAGCAATTTTTCCATTAGTCATGGTTGCGCGGTTGCCATCGGCATGGTCATGATGACGCGCGCCGCTGTCAAAAAGGCTTACTGCAAAGAGGACGTGCTGGAACAGCTCATCGCGCTTCTCAAAAAATATCACCTCCCGACGGAGGTTCCCTACCCCGCGAGCGAGCTGCTGGATATCGTGAGAAGCGACAAAAAAACGATGGGCAGCACCGTCACGCTCATCGTCCCCGAAAAAATCGGCCGCTGCACGCTCGTCCCGATTCAGGCCGTGGACGTACTCGACTGGCTCACGGCCGGAGGCGCAGAATGAACTGCATTGTTCTGCCAGGCGCATTGGAGGGTCAATTCCACGCGCCCGCGTCCAAATCGCATGCGCACCGGCTCCTCATCTGCGCCGCGCTGGGATGTGCTCCCGTTACCGTCTCGTGCGATACGTTTTCCGACGATATCATCGCCACGATCGACTGCCTGAACGCCATGGGCGCGAAGATCACGCACGAGGGCGGAACCATTTCCGTCTCACCCATTTTCGCAAACGGGAGACCGGACGGTGCCTGTCAATTATATTGTAAGGAAAGCGGCTCGACACTTCGGTTCCTGCTTCCGGTCGTGGGCGCACTTGGTCTTGACGCGGTCTTTCATATGGAAGGGCGGCTCCCCGAGCGGCCGCTCCACCCGTTTGACGAGGTCTTGATCGCACACGGCATGCACATTCATCAAACTGGCGCGGAGCTTCATGTTTCCGGAAAATTGCTGGCAGGCAGCTTCGCGCTCCCCGGCAACGTCTCGTCTCAGTATCTGTCGGGGCTTTTGTTCGCGCTTCCCCTTCTTTCGGGAAGCAGCACGCTTACCATTACAGGCGCGCTGCAATCGGCAAGTTACCTTACCATGACCGAGGACGCGGTCTTAAATTCCGGCATTCGCTTTTCCAAATCGCAGAACGTCTTCACCATCCCCGGAAATCAGACCTACTGCCTCCCGGATGGGCTTGCAGCCGAAGGTGACTGGTCTGGCGCAGCCTTCTTTCTCTGCGCAGGTGCACTGTCGGAAACCGGCATTTTTGCCTCCGGCCTGCAGGAAACCTCCCGCCAGGCCGACCGGGCGGTTCTGGAGCTTCTGTCAAGATTCGGTGCGGAGGTTCGGGCGGAAACTGGCGGTGTGTTTGTCCGCAAAGCGGCGCTTCACGGCATCAGCATCGATGCTGGCGCAATCCCGGACTTAATTCCCGCCGTCGCGGTTGTCGCAGCCTACGCGGAGGGCAAAACGAACATCACGAACGCAGCAAGGCTTCGTCTCAAAGAATCCGACCGGCTGCATACGGTTGCTGAAACAATCAAATCTCTTGGCGGGCAGGCAAAGGAGCTTCCCGACGGGCTCGTCATTGCCGGAACCCCCCGCCTCGCGGGCGGAACCGCCGATTCCTTCGGCGATCACCGGATCGCGATGCTCGCCGCCGTTCTTGCTGGCGGGTGCCGGGAGCCGGTAACGGTCCTTGGCGCGCAGTGTACGTCCAAATCGTACCCCGAATTCTGGCAGACGCTGGACCAGCTGAAAGGAGATTCTCTATGAGCAGCTTTTATCATGGCGACGCGCTGGAGCTTTCCATCTTCGGCCAGTCCCACAGCCCCGCCATCGGCGTGACCCTTTCCGGCCTTCCGGCGGGCCTTGCCATCGACATGGACGAGCTCGGCGCGTTTCTTCGCAGAAGAGCCCCCGGCCAGAACGCATGGTCGACGCCGCGAAAAGAGGCAGATCTTCCGGAATTTCTCTCCGGGCTTGTCGGAAACGTGACCTGCGGCGCGCCGCTTTGCGCTGTGATCCGCAACACAAATACCAGGTCGCAGGATTATAACAATCTCATCGACATTCCCCGTCCGGGCCACTCCGACTATACCGCGCAGGTAAAATTCGGCGGCTATCAGGACGTTGCAGGCGGCGGACACTTCTCCGGCCGTCTGACCGCTCCCTTGTGCATTGCGGGCGGCATTTGCAAGCAGCTGCTCGCAGCACGTGGCATCGAGGTCATGGCGCGCATTGACGCGATTGCCGGAATCGAGGACACGTCCGAATTTCTCGCGCCGGTCGACCGGAAGGACTTCCCCGTGACAAGCGACGAATCTGCCGAACACATGAAGGCCGCGATTGCACGAGCGCGTGCGGAAGAAGACTCCGTCGGAGGCCTCATCCGCTGCCAGATCACAGGCGTTCCCGCCGGGCTCGGGGAACCGAAGTTCGGAGGGTTAGAGAACAAAATCAGCCAGCTTGCCTTCGCCATCCCCGCTGTCAAGGGCATTGAGTTCGGCCTCGGCTTCGCAGCAGCGGGGCTTCGTGGCAGCGAAAATAACGACGCGTACCGCGTGGAAGACGGGCGCGTCGTCACCGAGACGAACCACTGCGGCGGCATACTGGGCGGCATTTCAAACGGCATGCCGATCGTCTTCCGTCTGGCCGTCAAGCCCACGCCATCCATCGCAAAAACGCAGCACTCCGTTTCGCTGTCCACAATGCAGAACGCGGAGTTGAACATCCACGGACGGCACGACCCCTGCATTGTCCCGCGCGCGGTTCCCTGTGTGGAGGCCGCCGCCGCCATCGCCATTTACGACGCGCTGAAAGCGTCCGGAATTTGAGGAGGTAATCACCATGAATTTAGAGCAGTCCCGCAAAGCGATCGACGAAATCGACCAGCAGCTCGTGAAGCTCTTTACCGAGCGGATGGCCTGCGCCGCCGAGATTGCGGCCTATAAGAAGGAAAACAATCTTCCCGTTCTGGACGCGGGGCGCGAGCGGCAGAAGCTGGCCGCGATCTCCGAGATGGCGCCCGACGATCTGGAAAACAGCGCAAGGTGCTTGTATTCGCTCATTTTCTCGCTGAGCCGCGCGTATCAGCACCGCCTTCTCGGAAACGACGCGGAGCTTCCGAAAAAAATTGCCGCTGCGATCGAATCCACGCCCAACCTCTTCCCGCCCAAGGCGATGGTCGCCTGCCAGGGCGTCGAGGGCGCATATTCCCAGCTGGCCTGTGAAAAGCTCTTCCAGGCACCGAACATTTTGTATTTCTCGAACTTTGAGGCCGTCTTCTCGGCGATCGAAAAGGGTCTTTGCCAGTACGGCATTATTCCGCTGGAAAACAGCACGGCGGGCTCCGTCAACAAGGTCTACGATCTCATGCTCCAGCATGAATTTTACATCGTCCGCAGCACACGCCTCAAGGTCGACCACAGCCTTCTCGTCCGTCCCGGCACGAAGCTTGAAGACATCCGCGAGGTATATTCCCACGAGCAGGCCATTGGCCAGAGTCAGGAATTTTTGAAGACGCTGCCGAATGCGCAGATCATCCGCTGCGAAAACACGGCGCAGGCCGCCAAATTCGTCGCAGAGTCCGGCCGGAACGACGTGGCGGCGCTGGCTTCGCGCACATGCGGCGCACTTTACGGTCTCACCGCGCTCGCCGAAAGCGTGCAGGACCAGGGCAACAACTACACCCGCTTCATCTGCATCAGCAAAAATCTGGAGATTTATCCGGGCGCGGACCGCACGAGCCTTCGCATGGTGCTCGCGCACAAGCCTGGCGCACTGTATCAGGTGCTGTCTCTCTTTAACGCCCTTGGCATCAACCTCAACAAGCTCGAAAGCCGCCCGATTCCCGAGCGCGATTTTGAGTTCGCATTCTACTTTGACCTTGATACCTCCATCTACTCTCCCGCATTCTTACAGCTCATGGCGGAGCTTCCCGGCATCTGCGAGCAGTTCTCGTACCTCGGAAGCTACAGCGAGGTGATCTGATGCTGCGCTGCGGACTTCTCGGCCGTAAGCTCGGCCACAGCTACTCTCCCCAGATTCACCACGAGCTGTTCTCCTATGAGTACAAGCTCTACGAAAAAGAGCCGGAGGAGCTCGAAAGTTTTTTGAAATCCGGCACATTTGACGGCCTGAACGTCACAATCCCCTACAAAAAGGCCGTCATGCCGCTGCTTGACGAAATATCGCCCGAGGCCGCGGCCATCGGAAGCGTCAACACGATCGTAAACCGCGCAGGAAAGCTTACCGGCTACAACACCGACGCGTTCGGCTTTACGTGGCTGCTTCAAAAAAGCGGCGTGGACGTTGCGGGGAAAAAGGCGCTTGTCTTCGGCTCCGGCGGCGCATCGGTCACGGTCTGCCACGTGTTGAAGTCCCTCGGCGCGGACCCCGTCGTCGTTATCTCCCGCTCAGGCGAAAACAACTATGAAAATCTGGACCGGCACACGGACGCGAAAATTCTCGTCAACGCCACGCCCCTCGGTATGTACCCCGGAAATGGTGTGAGCCCAGTCGATTTGACCTGTTTTGACACGCCCGAGGCTGTCCTGGACGTGGTCTACAACCCCGCGCGCACAGCGCTGATCTTGCAGGCGGAGGCGCTCCATATTCCGCACGCAAGCGGCCTTTCGATGCTCGTCGCGCAGGCGAAAAAGGCGTGCGAGTATTTTGCGGATACGAAAATCCCGGACACGGAAATCGATCGCATTGAGCGGCTTTTATCCCATCAGATGCAGAACATCGTGCTCATCGGCATGCCCGGCTGCGGCAAGAGCTCCATCGGGCAGGCGCTGGCAGACTCGCTCCACCGTCCGTTTATCGACGCGGACGCGGAAATTGTCCGCCGCGTGGGCTGCTCCATTCCCGAGATTTTCGCAAAGGACGGCGAGCCCGGCTTCCGAAAGATCGAATCCGCGGTTCTTGCTGACCTCGGAAAGGCATCCGGAACCATCCTCGCAACCGGCGGCGGCTGCGTGACAAGACCGGAAAATTATCCGTCCCTGCATCAAAACGGGCGCATCGTCTGGCTGACACGGCCATTGGAGCTGCTGCCGACGGACGGACGGCCGATGTCGCAGGCCAACCCGTTGGCGGCACTCTGGGAAACGCGGAAGGCGCTCTATGCGCACTTTTCCGACGTGACCGTCCGAAACGATACGACCATCGACGCGTGCGTACAACAAATTGAGGAGGCGCTTTTATGAAGTTACTCATCATCAACGGCCCGAATCTGAACCTGCTTGGTCTGCGCGAGCCCACAATTTACGGCACGAAGAACTACGCCGCGCTGGTCGCGTTCTGCGAAAACGCCTGCCGGGAGGCGGGCTTCGGCTGCGAGGTCTTCCAGTCGAACCACGAGGGCGCAATTGTGGACAAAATTCAGGCGGCCTACGGCGTTTTTGATGGCATTGTCATCAATCCTGCCGCCTATACACACACGAGCGTCGCAATCTTAGACGCACTCAAAGCCGTCGCGATTCCGGCGGTCGAGGTGCATCTTTCCGATGTGGACGCACGCGAACCGTTCCGCCATGTGTCCTACGCCGGTCTTGCGTGCTTTACACGCTTCACAGGCCTTGGCTTCGAGGGCTACCGGCAGGCTGTCCTCGCACTGAAAGACCGCCTGAACGCAGGCTGAAAACTAACCAAAGGTTACTGTTCTTTCCTTTCGCCCCACGATACACTCAATGTGTATGGTGGGGCTTTCTCTGCATTTCCCCGCCGCAGCGTTCGAAATCGATTTCCGGAATATGAAGGAGGAAACATATGAAAAAGAAGCTTTGCCTGCTGCTTGCGCTTGTGCTCGCGCTGCTTGCGCTGTCCGGATGCGGCGAGGAGCAGGAGCAGACCGTCTCCGTTACGCTCGCCAACCAAAGCGGCCACGGCATCACGTCCATCAGCATCACGCCTTCGACCAGCACCGAATGGGACACCGAGCTTGTCGATGGAACGTTTATGGACGGCGAAACCATGGACCGGAACCTCGGCACCTATAAGGAATCCGAAGTCCCCGACACCTGGAACATTCTTGTCTATGGCGAGGATAACACCATTTTGTACGACACCACGGTCGACGAGGTCGATTTCCAGATCAAAGACGGCGACTATATCGTCTTCGACACGCCCGAGGAGGCCATCAGCATCATCATCTGCACCGCCGACGAATATGAAACTCTCTACGCGGACTATGAAGCGGCTTCAAACGAGGATCTCGCCGCCGGGCTGGACGCGGAAGAGGTTGCCGCGCTCGGCGATATCTCCGGCTATACCGGCTGCTGGCGGCTTGACGGGGAGCCGTTCTACTTCGTCATCAACGAGGACTTCGAATGGATCGCCATCAACCTCTACGGCGAGCAGATCGGCCCGGGCTACGTTGTAAACGAAGACGAGAATATCACACTCTGCATGGAAGACGGCACGGAGCTTGTCTCCCTCTGGCAGACATCCTACGGCGATTTGAGCGACGCGAACGGCAACACGCTCTCCTCGTCCGATTACATCATGCTCCTGCCCACGCCGGAGGATGAGCTCAACCAGACGGCCACCTTCCCCGGCGGCTTTACGAACGTCACGATCGACTACCCCATCCAGATGGAGGCGCACGAGCAGCCGAACGTCTCGAACGCCCTGAGCTTCAACGCGGTCATGGAAGACGGCACGGACGATTATTACTCCAATATCATGATCGCCTTCCAGCCGATCTCCGGCTTTGACCCCTACATGGAAAAGGGTGCGGCCAGCGCAAAGCCCTACATGGTGAAGATGCTTGACGATTTCATGAAGAGCATGTACGGAAGCTATCTTCTCAAGTCCTTCGGCTCGGACTTCAAAGACAACGGCGATTATTACAGCCTGACGGGCTACATGTGGCTCGACGGCTCGGTCTTCTCCGATGGTCCGTCTCAGCCCGTGCGCGGCTGCATGGAGGTACGTTACTACGGCCCCACCGGCTACGCGCTCGTCGCGACGACGATTGCCCTCGAGGGAAGGATCCGCAACTACTTTGACATCTGCAACAACATGCTCACGACCCTCTCGTACTCTGCCGGCTGGAGCACCGCGCCCAAGCCCGTCCCCGCGCAGCCGGTCTATTCCGGCGATACCGGCGACTACGGTACGGCGTACTACTGGTATGACGAGGATGGCGATGTCTGGTACTGGAACGGCTATGAAAACGAGTTCATCTCCTATGGCTCCGACGGCTACATCGACACCGATTCCGGCGAGTATATGGAGAATAATGACGCAGGCTGGGACTATTCGGATGCGTACTACGACGACTACGACCCGTGGTCTGATCCCGGCGACGGCTGGGATGATTATGCCTACGACGATGAAGGCTGGGGAGACTATTTCTAAGCCCGTCTAAAAAAGCTGACATAGCCATAGCGCCCGCCGTATGGTTTCCATACGGCGGGCGCTTGCATGTTATACTTGAACACGGACGCTCAATTGTAATCGACCACAATTTTAGAGCAGGACCTGCAGATCTGCGCCGCCGGATAGTCCGCCCACCATCTCAGCGCATATGGCGGCAAATAGACTGCCCTGTGCTTTTCCATTTCCCGCCGGGTATACAGCTTCGGTAAGCCTTCCCCCTCCGGCAGAAAGAACAATCCGCCGCGGCTTCGAAGCTTCCCTTGCTCCATCTCCTGCCCGCAAAACGGACATTTCATGATGCTGCCTCCTTCCATTCCCTTTTTGATACAAAAAATTCCCGCCGATGGTCGGCGGGAATTTTTATCTTACTTCTTTGCCTTCTTTTCCTTGCGGGCAGCGGCAGCTTCGGCTCTCTTCTTGGCCGCTTCCTTTTCTGCGGTGTTGTTCGTGGAGATTGCGAACTTCGCAAACTCAACACGGACGCGGTCAGCGCTGGTCTCGATGACGATGGAGTCGTCCTTGACGGACACAACGTCGCCGATGATGCCGCCGATGGTCGTGATGTTATCACCGACCTTGATCGCGTCGCGCATGGCCTGCGCTTCCTTCTTGCGCTTGTTTTCCGGGCGAATCATGAAGAAGTAGAAAACCGCGATCAGGACGATCATCATGACGAGCATCGAACCGCCGCCATTTGCCGCAGAAGCGTCTGCGGACGTTAAAAACAGAACCATTACATTTTCCTCCGAATTAAAAGTCTTTGATTATTATAACGAGAACAATATGCTTTTGCAAGCCACCTGTGAAAAATAGCCGGGAAATTTACAAAAACTTCTTATATTTTCTCATCGAGCTTCCGCGAGTATTCCGCGCGGAACTCGGAAAACGTCCCTTCGTCGAGTGCGTCCCGGATTTTCTCGGTGAGCTTGTTGTAAAAATACAGGTTGTGCATCACGCTCAGGCGCATGGCGAGCATCTCCTCGGCCTTGAACAAATGCCGGATGTACGCGCGGGAATAACGCCTGCAAACCGGGCAGTCGCACTGCGGGTCGATGGGCCCGTCGTCATAGGTGTACTTTGCGTTTTTCATGTTGAGCGCGCCCTGCCATGTAAAGAGCTTGCCGTGCCGGGCATTTCGCGCGGGCATGACGCAGTCAAAAAAGTCCACGCCCCGGGCGACGCTTTCGATGATATTCGACGGCGTACCCACACCCATCAGATACCGCGGCCGGTCCTTCGGCATATAGGGCTCGACGGCCTCTATGATGTCGTACATGACCTCGGTCGGTTCGCCGACGGCAAGCCCGCCGATCGCGTAGCCGGGAAGATCGAGCTTTGCAATCTCCTGCATGTGCCAGATGCGAAGGTCCTTGAACGTCGCGCCCTGATTGATGCCCCAGAGCTGCTGGCCGGGATTGACTGCGTCGGGCTCGGCGTTGTATTTCGCTAAGGCCTCCTTGCAGCGCGCGAGCCATCTTGCCGTGCGCTCACACGAGGCCTTTGCGTATGGATACGTCGCAGGGTTTTCCACGCACTCATCAAACGCCATCGCAATATCCGAGCCGAGGTTCGACTGGATGCGCATACTCTCCTCGGGCCCCATGAAAATTTTGTGCCCGTCGAGATGTGACGCGAACGTCACGCCCTCTTCTTTGATCTTGCGAAGCCTCGCGAGCGAAAAGACCTGAAAGCCTCCGGAGTCCGTGAGGATCGGCCCCTGCCACGTCATGAATTTGTGAAGTCCGCCCATTTTCTTCACAACCTCGTCGCCCGGGCGAAGATGCAGATGGTACGTGTTGGAAAGCTCCACCTGCGTTCCGATGTGCTCCAGATCCTCCGCGGACAGCGCGCCCTTGATGGCCGCCTGCGTGCCGACATTCATAAATACCGGTGTCTGCACCGACCCGTGCGGGCAGGTAAATTCGCCCCGCCGGGCAGTTCCTTCTGTTTTTAATAGTTTAAACATGCGCCCTCCTTAGTGAATGAACATTACGTCGCCGATATATACGGGAGTCGGGAAAGTGAATAAACTGCACAACATTACCCTACGCCCTTTCATAGCGAAGTACGGCAGCCTTGGCCGCCGTACTTCCAGTTGAAATCACTTGCCATCAAGCGATGCCTTCCGCATCTTCCGAATGCTGATATAGATATTCCGGCGCAATATCAATGTCGCCGTCATTCCAAACAGTCATGCCATAGTCGATATAAACGCCCGCAAAGGTATGTTCATCGGCCAGCGGCGCAAAACCTGCATCTTTCAGCAAGGGTGTAAAATCAAAAACTTTTGCTTCGCCAGTTGTAAATCGGAGCCAGAGCCTATGACCGGGCAGCGGACGAACGCCGCAGACCTTGATGACAGGTTCCTGCTCGCCTGCATACGCAATTCCGTTAGAAATATACATAAGCGCTCCTCCTTATCTCAGCGGTTCGATTTTGCCGAACGGGATGTTCTGCACTGCCTTATTCCACGCAGCATAGAGTTCATCCTCGTGAATAGCAGCCCAAGCCTGCACTAGCTTCAACTGTTTGACTGGAAGACTTCCCGCGATCAATTCGCCGTCCACACCAACAGAGGCTTCGTACTCGTTGTAATACACATGAAAATGCGGCTTGTGGTGCTTGTCAGTGTCGCTGAAAATCATCTTGATAACGATGTTATAAAATCTGCAAAGTTCCGGCATGATCTTCTCCTCGCTTTTTCCGTGTTCAAAATCGCATCATCATTTGCTCTGGTAATTCTATTATGCCATATTATTTTTCTAAGTCAACAATGAACGTTTTTCTTGAGCGAAAAAGTTATGCCGACGCTAAATCTTCCCTTATTTGTTTTATTAACATCGGTCAACCGCTGTTACCGAATGGTATTTCGCACTTATTGATTGGTAATATTTCATAATTTAACTCTTGTATAATAATATAATTTTGTGCAAAGTCACGAAATATACATTGCGTCGCCAAAAGAGAAAAAGCGGTATTTTTCCTGCACGGCCACATGATAGGCATGCAGGATGTTCTCGCGACCTGCAAGCGCAGAGACGAGCATAACGAGTGTGCTCTCTGGCAAATGGAAATTCGTAATGAGCGCGTCGAGCGCTTTGAACTGATAGCCCGGGTAGATGAAGATCTCCGTCCACGCGGATTTTTCACGGAACGTGCCGTCGGGTTCCACGAGCGATTCGACTGTCCGGCAGGATGTTGTGCCGACGCAGACGATGCGGTGGCCGCTTTGATGCGTTTCGTTGAGAAGCTTTGCCGTTTGGGCGCTCATCATGCAGAACTCGCTGTGCATATGATGGTCCGTGATCTCCTCTGCCTTTACGGGGCGGAACGTGCCGAGTCCCACATGGAGCGTCACGTAGGCGAGATTCACGCCCTGCGCTTGCAGCTTCTCCAGCAGCTCCTTCGTAAAATGAAGGCCGGCTGTCGGCGCAGCAGCAGAGCCGTTCGCTCTTGAATAGACGGTCTGGTAGCGTTCGGGGTCTTGCAGCTGCTCATGGATATAGGGCGGCAGCGGCATCTGGCCAAGGCGTTCGAGCACCTCGAGGAAAATGCCCTTATAGTGGAACTGCACAAGCTTGTTTCCATCGTCCACCTCGCCGACGACCGTAGCCGTCAGCTCGCCGTCACCGAACGAGAGCTCCGTTCCTGTGTGTGTCTTGCGTCCCGGCTTCGTGAGGCATTCCCACACGCCGTCTCCCTTGTCGCGCAGCAGCAGCACCTCGACCGCGCCCATCGTCGGCACGCGGTGGCCGAGAAGCCTTGCCGGCAGCACGCGCGAATCGTTCAGTACCAACGTGTCTCCCGGCTGTAGATACTCCGGCAGATCATAAAAATGCCGGTGCTCGATTTCACCTGTGTCCTTGTTCAGCACCATCAACCGCGAGCCGTCGCGGCGCTCTAAAGGGGTCTGGGCAATGAGCTCTTCGGGCAGATCATAGTAAAAATCATGGGTTTTCAACAAAAGTCCCCTCGCAATTCTTCAGAAACTGTACAGCTTTCACATTGACAGCCAAAGCTGCATATGCTATGATGAACGTGTTCTAAGGCATGGACATACGTCCTTGTGTCAAGAACACATCGACGCGCATATTTTCCCGCGTCATCGGTTATTATAGTATATCGCGCGGGTACAATCAACCCCAAACTCTGATAGAAATGGAGCGAAAACGTATGAAGAAGTATAAAGTCGGTATCATTGGCGCAACGGGTATGGTCGGGCAGCGGTTCGTGCTGCTGACAGCGAAGCATCCGTGGTTCGAGCCAGTCGTTCTCGCGGCAAGCGCGCACAGTGCAGGCAAGGCCTATAAGGACGCCGTCGCGGGCAAGTGGTTCATGCAAGAGGACATTCCGGAATCCGAGGGCAATCTCGTCGTCATGGACGCGGAAGCGGACGCGGAGAAGATCGCGTCGATGGTCGACTTTGTCTTCTGCGCGGTCAACATGAAAAAAGACGAGATCAAGGCGCTGGAGGAAAAATACGCGAAGCTCGAGTGCCCCGTCGTCTCCAACAACTCCGCCCACCGCTGGACACCGGACGTTCCGATGGTCGTGCCGGAGATCAACGCAGACCACATCCAGATCATCGACGCGCAAAGAAAGCGCCTCGGCACCAAGCGCGGCTTTATCGCCGTCAAGTCCAACTGCTCGCTGCAAAGCTATGTGCCCGCGCTGCATCCGCTCATGAAATACGGCGTAGAAAAGGCGCTCGTCTGCACGTATCAGGCCATTTCCGGCGCCGGCAAGACGTTTGAAACGTGGCCGGAGATGATCGACAACGTCATCCCGTACATTGGCGGCGAGGAAGAAAAGTCGGAGCAGGAGCCGCTCAAGCTCTGGGGTAAGATCGCGGGCGACCACATTGAAAACGCCTCCTCCCCTGCCATCACGGCGCAGTGCCTCCGCGTTCCGTGCTCGGACGGCCACATGGCTGCCTGCTTTGTCTCCTTCAAGGGGGAAAAGCCCTCCATCGAGCAGATCAAGGCCGACTGGGCAGCGTTCTCCGGCAGAGCGCAGGAGCTGAACCTGCCGTCCGCTCCCAAGCAGTTCCTGCACTACTTCGAAGAGGCCGACCGGCCGCAGACGAAGCTCGACCGCAATCTCGAGGGCGGCATGGCCGTCTCCATCGGCCGTCTGCGCGAGGATACACAGTACGATTATAAATTTGTCTGCCTGTCTCACAACACCCTGCGCGGAGCCGCTGGCGGCGCGGTGCTGCTTGCAGAACTCCTGTGCGCGGAAGGATATATTGACGCAAAATAATTTTTCATAGAGGGAGTGGTTGCATGAAGCAGCCCGTCTTTGAAGGTCTGGCCACGGCCATCGTGACGCCCTTCAGAAACGGTACGATCGACATCCCAACGTTTGAAAAGCTGTTAGACGCGCAATTGGCCGCAAACGTCGACGCCATCGTCGTCTGCGGCACCACCGGCGAGAGCGCAACGCTGTCGTCTTCCGAGCAGCTCACGCTCATCGCCCACGCAATGCAATATACCGCCGGACGCTGCAAGATCATTGCGGGAACCGGCTCGAACGACACGGCTCACGCAATCGACCTGAGCCGTGCCGCGTCGTCTATGGGGGTCAGCGCCGTCCTCATTGTCACGCCCTACTACAATAAATGCACGCAAACCGGCCTCATCGCGCACTATGAGGCCATCGCAGACGCAATTGCCTGCCCCGTCATCTGCTACAATGTCCCGAGCCGCACAGGACTGGACCTGAAATTAGAGACCTGTCAGGCGCTCGCGAAGCATCCGAACATTCAGGGCGTGAAGGAAGCGGGCGGAAGCCCGGCGAAAATTGCAAAGATCATCGAGACCTGCGGAGACAGCTTCTTTGTCTGGTCCGGAAACGACGACGAGGCCGTCACGGCGATGGCACTGGGCGCAAAGGGTCTCATCTCCGTTCTTTCAAACGTCCGCCCCAAAAAGACGCTCGCGATGCTCCGCGCGTGCCAGAAAAACGATTTCCGAACCGCTGGGCGCTTGCAGCGGGAGCTGATGGAACTCATCGGCGCGCTGTTCTGCGAGGTGAACCCCATCCCGGTCAAAAAGGCGCTGGAACTGGAGGGCTTCCCGGTCGGGCTTCCGCGGCTTCCGCTGACCGAGCTGTCAGAGGAAAAACTCCCGATGGTAAAGGCTGCACTTGCCGCGACACCTGATGCATAACCGATCGAAACGTGAAAAGGACGGTACCTTGCGGTACCGTCCTTCTTGATGCTTGGGGAGATTATTTGTCGTACATTTCGACCAGCTTGAGCAGGTGCTCGTAGCGCTCCTTGGCGTTCTCCTCGTTCTTTGCGAACAGAACGGTCGCACGCTCCGGGAACTCGCGGGTCAGACGGCTGTAACGGGCCTCGTTCATCAGGAACTCCTGATAGCCGCCGGCGGGCGCCTTGGAGTCGAGCGTGAACTTCTTGTCGGCAGCCGGGTTGAAGCGGAACATGTTCCAGTAGCCGCATTCGACAGCCTTCTTCATCTCGGTCTGGCAGTTCTGCATGCCGCCCTTGATGGAGTGCATCTCGCAGGGTGCGTAGCCGATGATGAGCGACGGGCCATGGTAAGCTTCTGCTTCCTGAATTGCCTTCAGGGTCTGCGCAGCGTTGGCGCCCATGGCGACCTGCGCAACGTAGACATAGCCGTAGCTCATGGCGATCTCCGCCAGGGACTTCGACTTGGTTTCCTTACCGGCAGCTGCGAACTGCGCAACCTGACCGATGTTGGAAGCCTTGGAAGCCTGTCCGCCGGTGTTGGAGTAAACCTCGGTATCGAAGACGAAGACGTTGACATCTTCACCGGAAGCGAGAACATGGTCCACACCGCCGAAGCCGATATCGTATGCCCAGCCGTCGCCGCCGAAGATCCAGACGGACTTCTTGGAGAGGTAATCCTTCTTGGAGAGGATCTCTGCGCCCAGCTTGCAGGCGTCGCAATCGCAGCCGGAAATGACAGAAGCTTCAAGCTCTGCGACATAAGCCTTGGTAGCGGCCTTGTTCGCGTCACCATCTTCCATGGTGTCGAGCCACTTCTGCGCGGCAGCCTTCAGATCGGCGTCGGTATAGTCGACAGCGATGAGCTGCTTGGTGAGATCGGCCAGATGCGTGCGGATGGCCTTCTGCGCGACGTACATACCGAAGCCATGCTCGGCGTTGTCTTCGAACAGGGAGTTGCACCATGCGGGACCCTGACCCTCAGCGTTCGTGCAGTACGGAGAGGTAGCGCCCGGGCCGCCCCAGATGGACGAGCAGCCGGTAGCGTTGGAGATATACATACGGTCGCCGTAGAGCTGCGTGACCAGACGTGCGTAGCTCGTCTCGGCGCAGCCTGCGCAGGAGCCGGAGAACTCAAGCAACGGCTTGCGGAACTGAGAGCCCTTGACGTCGGCAGTCTGGAGTTCCTTCTTCTCGGAAACCTTGGAAACGCAGTAGTCGAACACATCCTGCTGGGCGAGCTCTTCTTCCTGCGGAACCATCTTGATGGCCTGAACCTTCTCGGGGCAGACGCTGACGCAGACGCCGCAGCCCATGCAGTCGAGCGGGGAGATGGCCATGGTGAACTGATAGACGCCCTTGCCCTTGCCGGCCTTGACCGGAACGATCTTGGCAGCCGCGGGAGCATTCTTTGTTTCTTCTTCGGTCAGCGCAAACGGACGGATGGTCGCGTGCGGGCAGACGTAAGCGCAGTTGTTGCACTGGATGCACTTTGCGGAGTCCCAGGTCGGAACGGCAACGGCGACGCCGCGCTTTTCGTAAGCGGCAGCACCGAGCTCGAACTCGCCGTCGACATGATCCATGAACGCGGAAACAGGCAGGCTGTCGCCGTCCATCTTGTCGATCGGGAACAGGAGGTTCTTGACCTGCTTGACAAGCTCCGGCTTGCCTTCGAGCTTGTGGTCGACAGCAACGTCTTCTGCATTTGCCCAGTCGGCAGGAACGTCGACCTTCTTGTACGCAGTAGCGCCGGCATCGATGGCCTTGTGGTTCATCTCAACAACGTCCATGCCCTTCTTGGAGTAGGACTGCGTTGCCTTTTCCTTCATGTACTGGATGGCCTCTGCCTCGGGCAGGACCTTGGCCAGCGAGAAGAACGCGGACTGAAGGATGGTGTTGGTACGCTTGCCCATGCCGATCTTCTGTGCCAGATCAATGGCGTCGATCGTGTAGAGCTGAATGTTGTTCTTCGCAATGTAGCGCTTGGAAGCAGCGTCCAGATGATGAGCGAGCTCTTCCGGCGTCCACTGGCAGTTGATCATGAACACGCCGCCGGGCTTGACATCACGGACGATCGGGAAGCCCTTGGTGATGTAGGACGGGTTATGACAGGCGACAAAGTCAGCCTTGTTGATGTAGTACGGGCTCTTGATGGGCTTGTCGCCGAAGCGCAGGTGGCTGATGGTCACGCCGCCGGTCTTCTTGGAGTCGTACTGGAAGTAGGCCTGGACATACTTGTCGGTATGGTCGCCGATGATCTTGATGGAGTTCTTGTTTGCGCCGACGGTGCCGTCGCCGCCGAGACCCCAGAACTTGCACTCGATGGTGCCTTCTGCCGCGGTGTTCGGGCAGTTGCGGTCTTCCTCGAGGGAGAGGTTCGTGACGTCGTCGACGATGCCGATGGTGAACTCGTGCTTGGGCTGATCCTTCTTGAGCTCATTGTAAACAGCGAAGACGGATGCGGGGGGCGTATCCTTGGAGCCGAGACCGTAGCGGCCGCCGATGACGGTAGCCTGCACGCCGGCGTTGGCAAGCGCGGTAACAACGTCCATGTAGAGGGGCTCGCCGAGGGAGCCGGGCTCCTTGGTGCGGTCGAGAACGGCGATCTTCTTGGCGGTTGCCGGGATGGCCGCGACCAGCTTGTCGGAACAGAACGGACGATACAGGCGAACCTTGACGATACCGACCTTCTCGCCGTGCGCGTTCATGTAGTCGATGACTTCCTCTGCCACGTCGCAGATGGAGCCCATGGCGATGATGATGCGGTCAGCATCGGGCGCGCCATAGTAGTTGAAGAGCTGATAGTTGGTGCCGAGCTTTTCGTTGACCTTGCCCATGTACTTCTCAACGACTGCGGGCAGCTCGTTATAGAACTTGTTGCAGGCCTCACGGTGCTGGAAGAAGATATCGCCGTTTTCGTGAGAGCCGCGCATGGCCGGATGCTCGGGGTTCAGCGCATGCTCGCGGAATTCGCTCACAGCCTCCATGTCGCACATGTCGGCGAGATCCTCGTAGTCCCACACGGCGATCTTCTGCACTTCGTGGGAGGTGCGGAAGCCGTCGAAGAAGTTGATGAAAGGAATGCGGCCCTTGATGGCGGACAGGTGCGCCACGGCCGACAGGTCCATGACCTCCTGCACGTTCGTCTCGGCCAGCATGGCGAAGCCCGTCTGGCGGCACGCCATGACGTCGGAATGGTCGCCGAAGATGGAAAGCGCCTGGGTGGCCAGCGTGCGCGCGCTGACGTGGAACACGCACGGCAGCTGCTCGGCGGCCATCTTGTACATGTTGGGGATCATGAGGAGCAGACCCTGGGAAGCCGTGTAGGTGGTGGTCAGCGCGCCTGCGGCCAGCGAGCCGTGCACCGCGCCGGCGGCGCCGCCCTCGGACTGCATCTCGCACACCTTCACCGTGGTACCGAAGATGTTCTTCTTGCCGGCAGCGGACCACTGGTCCACCAGGTCGGCCATGGGGCTCGACGGAGTGATCGGGTAAATGCCCGCCACCTCGGTAAACGCATAGGAGACGTACGCGGCGGCGTTGTTGCCGTCCATAGATTTGAATTCTCTCGTCATATTCCTCTCCTTCGAAGGGGATGCTCACCCGACAAAGGCGCATCGGGGCCCCGACCTTCTGCTCTTGCTCAGCTTGCTTCGCCTGACAGAATACACGGCATTCATGATACCAGCCCGAAATCGCGTTGCGGTGCGACGAATACGATGGGCGGCACGCCGCGGTCGCCCCCGTCGGTAGGCGGCGGAAGGTTTGCGCGCGGCGGTCTGGGCGCGGTTCCGCACGAGCCGAACGGCCCAGCGAGCTGTTTGCGCGAGCAGGACCGTTCG
>ENA-USUG01001333-USUG01001333.1-human-gut-metagenome-genome-assembly--contig:-NODE-1333-length-42033-cov-9.994971_pt1 | contig 42033 bp, 42 predicted proteins | sample MGYA00250059_ERZ773394 | MGnify/ENA primary metagenome ERZ773394 (study PRJEB29103, sample SAMN06111957) | human gut metagenome | biome: human gut; feature: ankylosing spondylitis patient; material... | reverse complement strand
GACTGTATAGCACTGTTGCAAAATGCTGGCGGATTGCCGGATGTGCCGCGATACCTGCTGAACAGGCTGGGAGAAGCCGAAAGTCTCCTGCGCCTTTTTCTCTTGCAAGTGCCAACACGCATCCTCTACATCGATTACGATGCCGACGGTCAGCCCACATTCTGCGCAGCCAGCAGCCGCGTACCGCAGCTGCTTCGCAGCGCCCTGTGGAACGCGCGCGAACCAGCAATTCTGACTTCAGGCACGCTGGCAGCAGCCGGGGATTTCAGCCACACGGAACAGCTTTTGGGGCTGACAACCTATCGCCCCTTGCGTCATTTCCGTGCAGATTCTCCGTTTAACTACAAGAAAAAATGTCTGTTGTACTTTCCACCGCGCGTAAAAGCGCGAATGGACAACCGCAAAATGGCAGAAGAAATCGTCCGATTGGTGGATGCTTGCCACGGTCATGCGCTGGTGTTGTTCACAGCGTACCGCCAGATGGCAGAAGTCCGCGCACTAACAGACTGTCAGTGGACATATCCGACCTATCAAGCATGGCGCAACGGCGGCAAAATTATCCAGCAGTTCAAGCAATCCGGCAACGGTGTGCTGTTTGCCGCTGGCTCCTGCTGGGAGGGCATCGACTTCCCCGGCGATATGGTGTCTTTACTGATCATCGCCAAACTGCCGTTCCCGATACCCGACCCGGTCAGCGACTACAAGCGCCAGCAATATCCGAATCTGCGCGATTATATAAACGCCGAAATAATCCCCGAAATGCAGAAGAAACTGCGACAAGGCTTTGGACGTGCCATCCGCACGGAGCAGGACTCTTGTGTGGTCGCTATTCTGGACGAACGTGCGGGCATTGGCGGCAGGTATCATGATGCCGCGCTGGCAGCGCTGCCGACCTGTCCGACCACCGAGAAAATCGAAGATGTACAACAGTTTATCCGGGAGCAAAAGCGCCCGGATTACTTTTTGTGAAAGAGGGATCTGAGATGTACCTTATGCGAAACCACGATGTCTGGATTTATGTGCGCTGCGCCAACAGCGATCCGCGCATTGCCTTTGACCGGCTGTATGACCTTATCGACGAAGCAGCAGGGCATGGATTCCTTGTACGCGGCACATCTTTTGACCATTGCAGCGGCAACACCTTGAAAGACCGCATTGGTCTGCGCTCTATGTTGGACGCAGTAGAGAACGGTCGGATTGAAGCCGTGATGGTGCGCGACTTGGAGCAAATCAGCCGCAACAGCTACATACTGGTAGGAGTTATTGAAATTCTGCGTCAGAATGATGTCTATCTCATCACCACCGAATGTGACCTGAACGCCGAACTCATCAACAGCGGTCTGGAACGCTTTGTCGGTGACCGCTTCACGCGGGCATCGTTCGGCAAGCCGCGATTTGATGTTCGGCTTCCGTTGATGGATCAATTCTGAGGTGCGCCCATGAAAGAATACAAAGTTTGGGCGTTTGCCCGCAGTGCCGCACCGAACCTGCCCGCATTGGAAGAACAGCTTGCAGAAGTCATGCGCGAAGCAGACCGGCGCGGCTACATCATTGTGAATTCCTGCATGGAGCAAAAGTGCGGCGCCGAATTTTGGCGGCCCGCCCTGTTCGCCATGCTCACCGCCGTGCAGCAGGGGCGCGTCAATGCCGTCATGGTGCAGAGCCTAGACCGACTGAGCCACGACCTTACGACACTGTACCGCATCCTGCGCTTTCTGCAAAATTACGGTGCAGTGCTGATTACAACCGAAACCAATCTGCAATATGAATTGTACCTGACCGGGTTGGAGAGTCGGATCTTGGCTCGTAGCGCGCGAACCGGAAAAAGAGTGCCGTGGGAGGTGGCTGTCGATGCAGATTGACCCGTTTCCCGTAAGGCTGGAACAGGAGCTGAAATATGCACTGGCCTATGCCACGCTGGTATCCGCTGCCGCAAACGGAAGATTGCCTAGGGACATCTGCCAGCGCACAAATGTTGGTTATGCCCGGAAATGCGGCGTTTTGCGCCGAGAAGTTTAGTGGTTCTCGTGAATAGCTTTTGACCTGCCTTTCGGGTATGTTGTATGTGATAAAAAGAATGTCACAGCGTCAAACTCGGAGGGAATAATATGCCACAAGTCCAAGTTATCCAGCCAATACAGCAACAGCCGAAGCGTCTGCGTGTGGCAGCCTATGCCCGTGTCAGCACGAAATCCAATGAACAGCTTCATTCCATGTCGGTGCAGACAGAATACTATGCAGACCTTATCCAGAAGAACCCGAACTGGGAGTTCGTTGGAGTGTATGCAGACGAGGGTATCTCTGGCACGAGTATTAAGCACAGAGCAGAACTGAACCGACTGATGGAAGATTGCCGAGCGGGTATGATTGATCGCATTTTAGTGAAATCTGCATCACGCATGGCCAGGAACACGGTAGATCTGCTGACGCTCGTCCGAGAACTGAAAAGCATCGGTGTAACAGTACAATTTGAAAAAGAACAGTTTGATACGGAGGGCGCCACAGGGGAAATGATGCTGAGCATGATGTGCGCTATTGCACAGGAAGAATCTTTGTCTATCTCCAAAAACATGAAATGGGGTATCCGTAAAAAGATGCAGGCGGGAACCTATGTGAACTGTGCGACTCCTTTCGGATACAGGCAGCAGGATCACCAGCTGGTACTGGAAAAGGATGAGGCAACAGTAGTCCGCTTGGTTTTTGAAAAGTACCTGAGCGGGGTGGGAATCGCAGAAATTGCACGTTACTTAAATGAAAACCATCCGAAAGAGGGTGGCTGGTGGTACACTTCCGCTGTGCGATTCATGCTTCATAACGAAGCCTATAAAGGCGATACGCTGCACCAAAAACATTACACCACGGACACATTGCCGTTCATGGTCTACCACAACGAGGGCCAGTTCCCGAAATACTGTGCCTATAAAAGCCATGTGGCAATCGTTTCGGACGAAGATTTCGACAAAGTGCAGCAACTTCTGAAAACCAAGCAGATGTCCGTGCCCAATGCCACTCCACGAGTATTCACAAAGAAAATCTACTGTGCCGAGTGCGGCACTGTGTTTGCCCAAGCCAGCAGAGCAAATGGTGCTGTGGCTTGGGGCTGCAGAAAACATTTGAATAAATCCAGCTTATGCCCGGTAAAGTCTGTTTACGAAACAGAACTTTGCCGGGCTTTTTTATATATGTATAACAAGCTGCAAGCAAATCGTGCAAGGATATTCCGGCCGATGGTAGACAGCCTTTTGCAGCTAAAATCGCAACAAGAACACCAGAATACCGCACGAGAATCTATTTATGCGGAAATTCAACGTTTTGCAAAACAAAATCATAATTTGGAAAGAATCCATGCACAAGGTTACATCGAGGATACCCAATACATAGAACGAAAAACCCTTATAGAACAGCAACTTGACGAGAAAAGAGTTCAGCTGTCCAGAACTTCCATCAGCAAGAATGTTGAACAAACTTTGAAAAGCACAAGGCAGATTGAGAAAATATTGGATTCCGGTCCGCCGTTGACATACTTCGATGAGCAGATTTTTACCGAGATGGTCAAGAAAATATCGGTTAGTAATACAGAGGTGGAATTTGAACTCATCAATGGTATGAAACTTTCGGAGAAACGGACGGAAAAATGAAAAAGCGATACCTGCCATTTGGCTACCAAATCACAGACGGAAAAACAACTATAGTTCAAGAAGAAGCCGAAGCTGTGCAATATATTTTTGAGGAATACACAGCAGGGAAGTCCCTTCGAAAAATTGCAGAGAGCATGACAACGAGGAAAACGCCGTACCATGAGGACACTCAAAAATGGAATCAGAACATGGTGAGCCGCGTCCTTGCAAATGAAATTTACTGTGGCAATGAAAAATATCCGCCTATCATTACAGAGACCCAATATCGCGTGGTAGAAAAATTTCGCCAGAGGAAAGCGCAAACATACTCTACGGTTTTACAGCCGTTTCGCCAAGATATGCAATGCGGATGCTGCGGAGAACGCCTATACTGGAGGCCTAAAACCGAACAATGGTTTTGCCGCCAATGTGGAATGTGGACGAAACCCATCCAAGAAAAAGAATTGTCTGATGCTATTACAATAAAATTAGAGTGGATTCAGAGACATTCAGAGGTGATTCGCTCACCAACAACACAGCGCAATGTCCAATCCATAGAAGCCGCCAAACTGGCACGAGAAATTCAAACGGATTTGCTGGAAACAGAGCCTAATGCCGATGCGCTAATCACCAGAATCCTACGCCGGGCAGAACTGGAGTACAAATTCTGCTCGGCAGGGGATGCTGATCCGGTAACCCTGCAAATGCAAAAAACGTGTGCCGAGTATGATCTGACAGACGGCTTTCCATATACCTTTTATAAAGAGGTCGTCAGCAAGGTTATTCTGTACCGTGACACCCACATTGAAGTCAGACTGCAAAACGGACAAATCGTGTAAAGGGGAAAAGCTGTGAATAACATGAGAATCGTTGAGATTCCCGCCTCAATGCGGGAAAGTGCCGGACGAAAAAATGCCGTGCGCAAGCTGCGGGTAGCTGCCTACTGCCGTGTTAGCACCGAGGAAGAAGAACAGCAGGGCAGTTTTGAAATCCAGAAGTTGTACTACACCGAGAAAATTGAATCAACCCCGGAGTGGGAGGTAGCGGGCATTTACGCAGATGATGGTATTTCCGGTGTGCATACAAAGAAGCGCGATGGTTTCAACCAGATGATTCAGGACTGCAAGAAGCACAGAATCGACCTTATCCTGACGAAATCTATTTCACGGTTTGCCCGCAACACGCTGGATAGCATCCAGTATGTCCGAATGCTGAAGCAGATGGGAATCGCGGTGGTATTTGAAAAAGAGAACATCAACACCGCCACCATGAACTCTGAGATGATCCTTACCGTACTCAGTGCCTTTGCACAGGCAGAGAGCGAGTCTATCTCCCAAAATGTTGCTCGCGGTAAGCGTATGGGATATAAGCACGGTAAATTTGCATTTCCTTACGGCAGGATCATCGGCTACAAGAAAGGGGCAGACGGCAAGCCGGAGATTATCCCGGAGCAGGCAGAAATCATTCGGCTGATTTTCAACCGCTACCTGCAAGGGGACAGCCTGCAAAGTATCAAGGCAAAGCTGGAAACAGCAGGCGCGCTCACAGCTCGTGGCAACACTGCATGGTCGGCGCAGAGCATCCAACGTATCCTGCAAAATGAAAAATACTGCGGTGATGTACTGCTGCAAAAGACCTTTACCGAGGATGTGCTGACGGGTGTACATAAGAAAAACACCGGGCAGCTCCCGCAATATTACATTGAAAATTACCACGAGGGCATTGTCAGTAAACAGATGTTCCGAGAGGTACAAGCTGAGATTGCCCGCCGAAACAGCAAGTCAGCCGCCAACCAGCGCAAGCGCCGCCGTGGCCGCTACAACAGCAAGTATGCCTTGTCCGAGCGACTGTTCTGCGGTAACTGCGGCAGCCCTTACAAGCGGGTGACTTGGAATATTCACGGCAGAAAACAAATTGTCTGGCGGTGCGTGAACCGCATCGAGTACGGAACGAAATTCTGCAGCAGTTCACCGTCCGTCCCGGAAGAAGAACTGCACCGTGCCATTTTGAAAACGGTACAGGGTTTGGCGGCAAACTTCACCGATGAGGTCGCCACCCAGATCAACGGTATCCTGCATAACATCCAGACCGGCGAAAGCACAAAGCCCAATTTGCAGGAGCAACTGGAACAGACCCAGCAGGAATTTGACCGACTGCTGGAAATGTCCTTGGACTTCGATGAGGATACCCCGTTTCTGGATGACAGGTTGAAAAAGTTGAATAATAAAATTAAGAGCCTGAAAAAAGCCATCGAGGACAGCGCCGCCCGACAGGAAAAAGCCAGCCAGCCGGAAATGCTGCTGTCGGCCAAAGACTTGCAAATCCAAGAATACGACGATGCGCTGACCGCGAGGATTATTGAGAAAATTACGGTGAGGTCTCGTAATGAAATTGAAATACGGTTCATTGGTGGATATGAGAAAGCAATGCCGCTAGAATAAGGAACCTTGAGTGAAACACATTATGAACTACCGTTCGCAGAAAATTAAGAATCTGGAGTGAAACAAAACTTGATAAAAAGAACGCTTTATGGTAAGATGGAGACAAAGAACAAGAAGTGAAAAAGGGGAGGTGTACACCAATGGGATTGGCTGATACGGTCACAAAAGCCTATATGAAAGAAAATACTGTGTTTGCAGATGCATTTAACTATCTGATTTACGGCGGAAAGACGGTTGTGAACCCTGCGCAGTTGAAGGAACTGGATTTCTGTTGTTAATGTACATATTTATGAAGAGGAAAAGAAAATTTGGGTTTATACTATGGGACTATCCGATAAATCTAATGCGTCAGACATATACCACTCGTTTGCTAAAACCTTAAGCCAATTTGGATTCGAAGGGGTAAAAGCTATTCATCCGTAAGATTGAAAATCCATTTTGGCAATAACAAAAATAACCTGCAAAAAAATTTTGAAAGAACTCACGCAATATGAACGGTCTGTTGAGACAGTTTGTTGCGTGGTTTTTTATATCCGCAAAGCCTTGCGGATTTTTTGATCTTATGTAATTTCAATCCAACGAATTGAATTGTTTGCGCTTATGTGATATAATAACTGATAATGTTAGGAGGTGGGTTGCCATGGCTGTAACATATAAGAAATTATTTCACTTACTGATCGACAAGGGCATGACGAATGCCGAACCAATGGAACAGGCAGGCTTTAGTGCAAATATGATTACCCGAATCAAGCATGACAATTATATTTCTCTCGATAGTATTGAGAAAATTTGCAAAGCTCTACAATGTGGCGTTGATGATATTTTGGAGTTCACCCCAGAGAAAGAAAAATGAGGGATGTTACAGTAGATGCACTCTTGAAGTATCTTATTCTTACAGAAACTAAGGTGTGTACACGTTTGAAGCGACATGGCGCCACATCACTGCCAAACCGGAAGAAATCCTGACGTTGTGTGAACAGTTGAAATGAGGTGATTTAATGAAAAATTTAGATCGTAATGTCACACTGCTATGTCCGCTTTGTGGTAATGATCAGTTTTTATCATTGGACGAAGAGTTTGAAGATCTACTTCACGCAGGTGACGATGCACGAGTACGTTGCTCTGATTGCGGTTCGGAATACACGAAACGAGAGTTGCTCGATAGCAATGCCGCAATAATCGATAATGCTGTAGATGAACTTGCGCAAGATGCAGTCAAAGAACTTGAAAAGGAATTAAAGAAAGCGATGAAAAAATGGAAGTTTTGATTAGCACATTGAAGGAAATGGTGTCCTTCATAAAAGATTGGGGTGCGCTGATCATCGCAGGTATATCTCTGTTAGTTGCCATCATTTCGCTTTCTAAATCTTCAAAGGCACAACGTCTCCAGAACAAGGTTAATGAACTGGAACTCAAGATTAAGCAGGATGAATTGGACAAGATAACCAAAGAGAAGGAGGATGCGGAACTTGCGTGTGTCGAGGCAAGATTTATTACTGTAGGTAAAGGTAAGCACAGACTGAAAGTTTGGAATTCAGGAAATGCAACAGCCTATCATGTGTCTGCTCGATTTGATGGTGATGTTGGTATTATGATTATGGGCCAAGAAAAGCAGCCTTTTGAAGAATTAGAGGCAAGAAAAAGCTATGAATTGGTTCTCATCACACATAATGGTTCGGCATCAAAGTTTAGAATAGTCACCGAGTGGACAGATTCAAGTGGCAATCAACATACCAAAACACAAATGGGCGATTTTTCATAAATCTGATAGTGTTGGTTTTGTTTCGGATTACAAATCGTATTTGATAATTGAGAGGAGGGGCATCAATGAATCACAATGAGCGAGAACACTTCTGGCAAACATTATGTTCTTTGCCAGGAAATGATATTGTGGCAGAACGAGAACAGCTTTTCAAAGCAATTAAGTATCCGAAGCTGCTTTTCCGGTATCGACCTGTCAGCACAAAGAGCTTGGATGCCCTCAGAATGAATAAGCTCTATTTTTCTTCTGCGAATTATTATGATGACCCTTTCGATACCTTTCTTCACATCGACATTGAGGCAATCCGGAAAGAGTATTTAAGTGCATTCCAGACTCCGGAAAGTACAGAAGCTGTTGTGGATGGTGTTAAGTCATTGCTTGGGAATATTCTCTCTGAGGAGCAAGCAGCGCAGTTTACGGTTGAAAATGTGACAAACGCGCTTTCTCACGGGCTTACCGAAAGCTTTCTGAATGCAGCGCTTTCACTCCGTGATGAAGTTAAAAAGGATACGTGGTCAGTTTGTTTCTCCGAAAATGGGTTTAATGAGGTTCTGTGGCTGAAATATGCAGATCAGCACAGAGGTTTTGTGCAAATCTACGACCTTGAAAACAATGACAACTTCTTATGCGGTAAGCAGGAAAAATGCGCTAATTGCGGAATCAAGAACTACGGAACGTCGCTATATCCGATTTATTATTCGGACACGCCTTATGATGCAACCAAATTTGCGAAATTCGTTATGCTCCGTAAAATAGCAGAGACAGCAAAAACTCAGATTCCTCAAGAGCTATATGTAGGGATGGGAAATGTGCTATGGGAACAAGAAAGAACGACTCTGATCAAAAAAGAGTGCCATAAATATGATGAAGAATGGCGAATGATTACCGGCTGCATTATGAAACCGCCGGTTATGATGGAATGGATCCCCAATGGCATAATTCTTGGTCTGCGAATGGGCGTAGCAGAGGAAAATCTTGTTGTAAGCATGGCAAAAGAAGCCGGAATCAAAAATATTTATAAATCCTACATAAATGCGCAAAACAAGCTGGATGCTTATCCTTTGAAATTGTAATCTTTCCAGCGGGTAAGTGAGTAGTTGAAATGAGGTGAAAGCAATGAGGAGAGAAGAATACGCTTGTCCTAATGGGTGTTCTCTTCCACCCAGAAAAAAAGCAACTTAGGGAATATCGCAACGGTACATATGGGTTTGACTTTTATGATTTTACATTCTGTCCTTGTTGCGGCAGTTTAATGCCATATTCGCTAAAGAAGCTCAAAGGATTTTTTGAGGTATACAATATCCACGCAGCGTTATCGGATGCGGTGCAACTCATATATAAATCCGAGTTTGAGTCGGCAGCACGTGAAGCCTTCGTGGCTGTGGAAAATTATCTCAAAAAGAAGTCAGGCCTGGATTCGCATGGATTCGATCTGGCGACAAGAGCACTTTCTTTTGAAATAGACAAGCAAACCGGCGAAATAAAGAGGGCTCCCCTTATTGCAATCAATGATCTGAAAAACGAATCGGAGCGCAATGAGCAGGACGGCATCAGGTATATGCTTATGGGTTTCTTTCAGGGGTCTCGTAATCTGTACCAACACAATCATATTGGCTCCGGTGTAAGCAATTCTATTTCCGTAATCATCGAAGCATCCTTCTTCCTTCATCTGCTTGATGGGCACAGCATTACTCAAAACGGACGGTGGATTCCAGAAACAGTAGATTATCGGGAAATTTATCAAAAGATGCCTAAGCGAATTGATCGCTGGAGGCTGGTACGTCTATTGAAGAAGCGTGCTCGTAGATTGAAGAAAAATTCATGATGTACTAAAAAGATAAAATCAGCCGTTGTGTGAACGGCTGAAATGAGGTAATATCATGCCTACTATCCACGGCAGAAAACAAATTGTCTGGCGGTGCGAGAACCGCATCGAGTATGGCACGAAATTCTGCAGTAGTTCACCGTCCCTCCCGGAAGAAGAACTGCACCGTGCTATTTTGAAAGCGGTGCAGGATTTGGCAGCAAACTTCACCGATGAGGTCGCTGCCCAGATCAACGGCATCCTTCATGACATACAGACGGCGAAAGTACAAAGCCCAATTTGCAGGAGCTGCTGGAACAGACCCAGCAGTAATTTGACCGTCTGCTGGAAATGTCTTTGGAGCTCGATGAGGATACCCCGTTTCTGGATGACAGGTTGAAAAAGCTGAATAATAAAATTAAGAGTCTGAAAAAAGCCATCGAGGACAGCACCGCCCGACAGGAAAAAGTCAGCCAGCCGGAGATGCTGCTGTCAGCCAAGAATCTGCAAATTCAAGAATATGACGATGCGCTGACCGCGAGAATCATTGAGAAAATTACGATAAGGGCACGCAATGAAATTGAAATACGGTTCATCGGCGGCTACAAAAAGACCATGCGGCTGGCATAAAAATAAAGAGGGCATACCCAATCGGAGATAAGGCATCTTCGATTGGGTATGCCCTTTTTCACTTTTATCGGAAAGAGGTAGCTATGAAGCTGGGAGAGAAAATCAAGCTGGTTCGTAAGCACAGAGGACTAACGCAGCGGGAACTGGGAGAACGACTGCACTTGGATGGAAACGCAGCAAATCGCATTGCCCAATATGAATCAGGATTCCGAACGCCCAAAGAGAGCAGAACCAAAGACATAGCCAAAGCGTTGAATGTTCGTGAAGAAAATTTCTTTACAAGGGCAGAAACACCGGAGGACATTATTCGCTTGATGATTTGGTATGACTGGGAACATGGCTGCGGCGGGAGCGTTCCGATTGACACGATTCTGCTTTTTGATAATTTTGAGGAAGTGGAAAAATTATTGAAAGAGTGGTATAGTCAAAAGGAAAAATTAAGAACGAGGAAAATTACAGGAGCAGAGTATCTGGAATGGATGCTGCAGTGACCCTTTAGCAAAAGAAAACAATAAAATTTCTCTGCATCGTTGATTTTCCACTTTCAAAACAGGGTATCTTTTTTGTCACACTCACACAAGTTAAAAGCTACATTCAAAGCAATTTGGATGTAGCTTTAACTTTTTATTTTATATAGTAAGCGCCTCATGTTATAGTAGACATGGGGCGCTTTTTATGTCTATACAGATTTATACAATATATCCTGATATTATTAAAAAGGAAACACCGCTTGAATTGCAAAAACTGCGCATTGCTGCATATTGTCGCGTGAGCAAGGCTACGCCTGAACTTTTGCATAGCCTTGAAATCCAGATGCTTCATTTTAATACAATTATCACTGAAAACCCGAATTGGACACTTTACAAGGTTTACAGCGATGTTGCGTCCGGCACGCGAAAGACTGGTCGCAGCGGCTACTGCGAAATATTACGCGATGCCAAGCAGCATCGGTTTGATTATATATTCGTCAAATCACTAAGCCGTTTCGGGCGGGATACGCTTGAAGCGCTATCAACTATTAGGAGATTAAAAAGCATGAACATTGGACTTTTATCTGAAGTTGAGAAAATCGACACACTGAAGATAGATGATGCCTCACTCTCTATTTTGTTTGCTGTTGCACAGGAAGAAAGCGCCACAAAAAGTGAGAATATCAAGTTTGGCATCCACCAGCGTATGCGCGAAGGAAAAGCACTTTTAAACCACACCCGCTTTTTAGGTTATACCAAGGACGCCGAAGGCCAGCTAGTAATTGTACCCGAAGAAGCCGAAATCGTCCGCAAGATATTCTCACTGTATTTAGAAGGCAACGGTGTCCGCAAAATCAAGCGGTACTTGGAGGAGCACGGCATAAGGACGGTTACTGGAAAGGCAGAATGGAGCACATCAACAATCGACCGTATGCTAAGCAATGAGAAATATATGGGCATACTGTTGTTGCAAAAGACCTATACGCCAGATTTTTTGACTGGGAAGCAGAAAAAGAATCGCGGGGAACTGAGTATGTATATGATCGAAGATGCGCATAAGGCGATTATTGAGAAAGAGGTATTTGAGGCGGTACAGAAGAAAAAGCGGTGGAGCACCTCTTGCAAGTGAAATTAGACTTTTTCATACGTGCACGCTTTATATTTTCATTAGATATAAAAGAAACTCGTCGGCCTTTTCCAAAATGTTTTCAAAGACATCCTTTAAAGTCTTTATTCCTACATCGAATTTACGTGCGGTTTTGTTATAATTTGTTCCTTTGCGGTGTCCCGTACCTGTAGAACGCAGTTCTTGTACTTCTCGCAAAAATTTTATGTGAATCTCATAATCTTGGCAATTATGTTCTTCTAGCCAGCCCTGCAATTCATTTATACTTCCGTTCTTACATTCCCTAGTCAAAGTTTCTTTTAGTTTTGCTTCGTTTAGTGAATCGATTAAAACTTTTACCAGTGATAAAACCAGCATATCGAATTCCGGTTGGCTATTGGTCAGGGGAATTCTAATCTGTGATAGATTGTACTCATCTTGTTCTGTCAATGGAAGAAATATCGACCACCCATACTTTTTATTCCAGTAGTCAATTACTTTTGCATAATCTCTTTGAAACTTGTGGTCAATCATATTTGATTCTGATGGGAGACACATAAAATCTCTTTCAAACGTAACCCGGCTTAACTTTTCATCGCTGTCAATATTATAGCTTTTCCAATAGAGCCGCTCACTCTCTGGAAGATTTTTACCAAGGTCACCTAAATACGCTATAACACAGTCTTTATGATGGTTATCTATTTGCAATTGCCACAGCACCTGACATTGCAAGCTCCCATCTGTTATCGTATACAATTCTGGTTTCAAAATATATTTTTGAAGCACTTCCTTTTTGAAGAACACTGGTGTAAAGTAATATGGTGCATCTGCGTTAGTGCCAAAGTTGTTTGCCAGTTTACTTGGATTGCAAGTATATTCTTTTGTGTTTCCAAATTCATCTGTTCCAATTATAAAAGTTTCATATTTTTCCTTCTTTTCGTATGGCCAATAACCGCACTGATCGACTGCATTAGGATACAAGATTTTTTTACCCATCAAAACACTATATACGTGTTTGTTTCCGAAATCCATTTGGTCTCCCCAAATGGAATAATAAAGGTCTTTATCTTTAAATGTATCAAAAAACTTATCTAAGCCGTTTTCTTCTAAAGACCCCTCGATTTCTGCCCTTATGTCAAAAAATAATAGGATTGCCATTTGCTTTGCAGCAGCATATTTCTGCAAGTATTTTAACTTAACTGAAACCGTACAATTATCTTTCTGATACCGAACGGCCTCTTCTGTTTCGCCATCCATACAAAGCTCAAAATAGCTATGCTTAATTGAGTCGTAGTAAAGATTATTGAGGAGAATAAATTCCTGTGCCAATTCTACACAATCGGGAATCACGCCATAAAAGTTTCTGTAATAAAGCAGTGGCTCTATTCCGCCGGTAACGAGATTCCTTTTATATGTATAGGTACTTCCGCCACCTTCAAATCCCGGTCCATCTGACATACCATCTGTGTCCCATGAAAAGTCTCGAAATACAGATTTTACTTTTGTCTTTTTAATAAGGGCACACCAAAAGTGTGCTTCTGCCCTATTCAATATATCTTTTCCGGACACACGAACCCAAGATTCTTTACCATAGGAATCGCTTACATATTTAATGTTCTGTTCCTGCTTGTAATACGCTTCAGCGTCCTGCATAGTATCCTCCCCTTGCGATGAACTTTAATAAAAACCACGATACACATTTATACATTCAAATACTACAATATTTCTAATTACAACTTTACACCAATTGTTTGCAAGAAACAAGATTTTTTGCAAATTCATATATTAGAATAGTTGATGTTCTTTTGACCTATTCCGTTTTCACCGGGTATCTTTTTTGTCACGTCGAGACAATAAAAACCTCGAACTCAGGTTCGAGGTTTTTATTTTTTATCATTTTAAGTCCATACATAAAAATACAGTGCATACCGCAAATAAACCATGGTATGCACTGCGTCTTTTTAGTTTAGGTTCTCAATCATCACTTACTCAACCGCTTATAATACTGCCGGTACTGCTGCGGTGAAAGTCCCGTGGCGTCCTTAAATACACGGCGGAAGTGTGCTGTTGTCAAAAAGCCTGTCTTTTCAGAGATGTCCGAGATGCTCTCGTTGGTCTTTTCAATCAGGTTTTGCGCAGCCTTGATCCGCACGCCGTTGATATACTCGATCAGGCTCAGGTTGATGGACTTTTTAAACAGCCGGCTCAGGTAGTACGGGCTGATGTAAAACTGGCTGGCAATGCCGGTCAGGGTCAGTTTTTCCGCGTAATGCTCGGCGATATAGGTCTGAATCTGCTCCACGATATGGTTGCTGACGCGGCCGCTTTCGCCGCCCTGGGCCTGCTGCTGTTTGCACAGGTCCTTCAGCTCCAACAGCAGGGTAGCCAGCAGCATCTTACGCACCGCCTCGCCCTCGGCGCTGGTCTGCTCCTGCAGTTCCAGCAATTGCTGCAGCATCGAGTAGATGTGATTCTGCTGCTTGACCGTGATGTTGGACAGCAGGTGGTTATGCTCCTCGCTCAAAAAAGAGAAGAAGTCCACCTCTGGGAAGATTTCGGCAATCTTGCCCAGATACTCGGCGCTGAAATTCAGCACAATACGGCTGGACGGCGTGTCGCCCACAGAGGCCGTCTTATGGATTTGGTTGTCGCCGATCAGCACCACGCTGCCGGCATTGACGATATAAGCGGCGTCCTCGATAAAATAGCGGCGCGTGCCCTCGATCTCATAGTAGATCTCGTATTTGTGGTGGATATGGAAGCAGGGCATTTCAAAGCCGGTAGCGCGGTCGACGCGCTCAATAAAAAAGTCCATGCGTGGGGAATAGGTATATTCGGAAGCCATACCGGCACCTCATCTTTACGGATATTTTTTGTACGGTTTTCTTTAGAATAGCACAATTCTTGCTACATTTCAAATATTTTTTCTCTATTTCAAGGCAGAATCACAGCCTTTTAGCACTATACCGCACAAAAATTGCCGTCCCGGTGCTTTTCAGCTGCCGGAACGGCATCTTGCTTTTCTATTAGTCTTTTTTGTGGCGCTTTAAAAACGCGCGATACTCACGGTACCAGCACTGAGGGCACAAACTCTGATACTCCACATCATCCACCGTGTCAATGGCCACCTGGGCACCCTCGAACACATACTCGCCGTTAACCTTGCGTCCGTTGCAGATGGCCTTACGGCCGCAGGCACAGATGGTTTTCAGTTCCTCAATGGTATGGGCCAGTTCCAGCAGGCGGGTAGAGCCAGGGAAGCCGCGCATCATAAAGTCAGCACGCAAGCCGTAGCAGATGACCGGGATGCCAAGATCCACCGTGACCAGGAACAGCTGCTCAGCCTGTTCCGGCGTAAAGAACTGGCTCTCATCGCACAGTACGCAGGCGGGGGCACCATGTTCGGCCGAGTCCTGCTTGACAAGCTCCACCACATCCATCTCAGGCGTGACAAGTTTGTCCACTTTACAGCTGATGCCCAGTCGGGAAACGATGGAATCCTGGCCCTTGGTATCGACAGCAGGTTTCAAGATCAGCACCCGCATGCCACGCTCTTTATAGTTGTAGGCCACCTGCATCAAGGCGGTGGTCTTGCCGCTGTTCATGGCACCGTAGCGGAAATATAACTTTGCCATTACCGGCTCCTTTATCTTAGTCTTTATTGCGCAGGCGGTAGCCCAGGCTCATCAGGCTGTCGCCCAAATGGACGTTTTCCACCGTAACGCCGGGATACTCGACTGACAGGTCATAGTGGCTGAAGTTCCAGAAGCCCTGGATGCCATGGGCCACCAGCTCACCGGAAAGTTCCATCGCACTCTGGCGCGGGACGCAAAGTACCGCCACGGTGGGGTGATGCTCGGCGCAGAAGGCCTCCAGCTCGCTCAGCGGGTAGATGGTTGCTCCGCCCATCTCCTTGCCGCACAGTTCGGGGTTGATGTCGAACACGCCGATCAGCTTATATCCGTTGGTATCGCGGCTGATGAAGCTGGACACCGCAGAACCCAGGCGGCCAGCGCCGATCAGGATGGTGGGCAGCTTTTCGCCGTCGCCAAACAGCAGTTTGCCGATCTCTGCCCGCAGCACATCCACCTTATAACCGATGCCCTGCTGGCCAAAACCGCCGAAACAGTTGAAGTCCTGGCGCACCTGGCTGGCAGTGGTGCCCATCATGTGGGCCAGCTCGCTGGAGGAGATTTTCTCCTTGCCGTCGGCCGACAGGGTCGTCAGGTAGCGGTAATACTTGGGAAGACGCTTGATAACGGGAAGAGATACCTTGCTTTGAATTGCCATGATACTTACCTCACAATGCCGGGATGCGAACGCCCGGAAAGAATCCCTTTTGCTAAATTTATAACTTATTATAAATTGCGCGCTTCAAATTGTCAATTTTTTATCTAAGTTTTTTCGTAATTTCTAACCATCGTGTGCAGGAAAGAGCAAAATATTTTCGTTTTTATCGTCTTTTGCAGGCTTTTACGCTGATTTATATGTATCTTGCGCTTTTTTCTTTCGCATATCCGCCCTGCGTTCCGTGCATACTAAACCAGAAAGGGGGCTACTCGCTATGGAACCGACCTCGAAAAAGACCAAGTCACGTCCAAAACTCAACCCAACCGAGAGCGCCGCACTCCAAAGGCTGGAGCATGATCTTATTACCGACAGCGGCACCGTACCCGCCACCAAGGGCCGCCACGCCATCCACTGCCTGACCGTCATCGGTACCATCGAGGGCCACACCCTGGCCCCGGATGCCCAGAAAACCACCAAGTATGAGCACGTCATCCCGCAGCTGGTGGATATTGAGGAGGACCCGGAGATCGAAGGCCTGCTGGTCATTTTAAACACCGTGGGCGGTGATGTGGAAGCTGGCCTCGCCCTGGCCGAGCTTATCGCCGGGGTGAATAAGCCCAGTGCCACACTGGTGCTGGGCGGCGGCCACTCCATCGGTATCCCGTTGGCGGTGTCGGCCCGGCGCAGCTTTATCGTACCCACCGCCACCATGACGGTACACCCTGTGCGCCATTCCGGTATGGTGCTGGGCGTACCCCAGACCCTGCGCTACTTTGAGCAGATGCAGGAGCGCATCGTTGGCTTTGTAGCCAGCCATTCCAAGATCACTGCCCGCCGCTTTACAGCCCTGATGCACAACACCGGCGAGCTTGTGATGGACATGGGTACCGTGCTGGACGGCCGCCAGGCCGTGGAGGAAGGCCTGATCGATGAACTGGGTGGCCTGGGCGACGCACTGCGCTATTTATATAAGGAAATCGAATCCGGCAGGTAACACAGCTTTTTGTGCTATCTGTCAAAAGGGCAGGGGATAACTCACCTGCGGATTTTTCGTTTACAAGCCTCGCGATTCGTGATAGAATAATAGGGAATGTTCGCATGGGCTGACTTTCAGCCCGGTTTAAGATAGAATTCCTATGTAGAATAGTGGGGTAGTAAGAAACATGGCGCAGTCTCGTTCCGGGAAAAGCTCCGGCAACAAAAACCGTTCCTCATCCTCTTCCAAAAGCAAAAGCCGTTCCTCGTCAAGCCGGTCTTCTACAACTTATCGGGCTTCGTCCGGCAAATCGGGCCAGTCCTCTTCGTCCCGCAGCAAAGCGCAGGCATCCCGCCGTGCGCAGCGCCGCGCTGAAACACCCAACCTGGCACGCAGCATCCTGCTGGCCGGGTTAGGTTTGCTGTGTGTTGCCATGGTGCTGGTGCCCGGTCAAAACATGTGGAAGACCCTGCGCGGTGGACTGTTTGGCATTTTCGGCGTTATGACCTATCTGGTCGGGCCGTTTTTGCTGTATCTGGCCTACCTGTTGGCCTCCGGCTACCGCGTCACCCTGTTTGCGGGCAAAGTCGCGTTGATGAGTGTGCTGTGTGCCGGTGTACCGGTCATCTTCTCCAATGTATCGCTGAACGATGCTAACCCCTGGCAGATTACTAAAATGTTGTTTGCCCGCGGGCAGACCAACTTCTGGGAAGGCGGCGTCTGGGGCGCCCCGGTCGGCGGCACGCTGCTGGCACTGTTTGGCCGCCCGGCATCCAACGTCATCATGCTGCTGGTGTTCCTGCTGGGGCTGATGTTCTTCTTTGCCATCACACCCGCCGATGTGGTGTTGTTTGTCAACAACCAGTACCAGAAGCTGCAGCAGGCCCGCCAGGACCGTGCCGAAGAAGAGACCTCCTACGACACCCAACTGTTTGCCCAGGAGCAGGAGGAAGAACCCATTGAGAACCTGACCGCTCCCGTGCAGGATAATCGTCCGCACCACCCGGCCTACGATGTCATCGCCGACACCGGGCGCATCCCGGTACAGCCCGCCCAGCCTGTACAACCGTTGGTGCAGCAGGCCGCGCCTGTAAACCAGCCGGCTCAGCCCGTACAGCCTGCCATTCCTTCGCAGCATGCCGCCAGTGCGCCGGTCATCCCCAATTACACCCCGGCACCTACTTACGCTGCTTATGCTGCCGCAGCCGGGTACACCCCGGCCAGCTATGGTACGCCTGCTGCCGAGTCGCAGCCCCGTGCTTCCTTTGACGTGGACCTCGGCCCCGAGGCGACCGCTTCTGCCGCCAAAGCCGCCATTGAGCACGATCCGCTGGAGCCTGTCAACATCGGCCCCGGCGGCACCTTCGGCATGGACCCGCTGTCCCATCTTTCTGATACTTCGCACTATCACGCTGCCACGGCCGATCCGCAGCCCGCTGTCCAGCCTGCTGCAGACGAGTTTGAGTTGAAGCTGGATGACCCTGCCGAGGCTGCCCCCGAAGAAGCCGCCGGGGACGAGCTGGACAACCTCATCAGCCGCGCTGTCAGCGGCCACGCGCCCTATTACGGCGAGCAGGATGTCAGCTCCGAGACCACGCTGGATCTGCCGCAGGAATCGGAATTTTCTGTGCCGCTCACCCCGGAGCCGACCTTTGATACCCCGCTGGTGCCGGTAGAAGATGACGCCTCCTTTGGCATCCCCGTAGATGGGGAAGAGGGTGCCTTCACTGGCACCACCCCAGCGGAAGAACCGCATAGCGCTCCCGCCGCCAGCGCTGCCCAGACTATCCCGACCATCGGCGGCAGCTTCTCCGTCAATGAGGCTGTCAGCGACGCCTGGAACAGCGGCCGCCCCATCTCGGATGTGCTGAATGCCCAGCCCGCCACGCCTGTGCCGCAAGCCGCCCCCGTTGTGCCCGCCTCATCTGTTGCTGCTGCGGTCTCTGCGCAGCCCCAGCAGCCCACCGGCACCGAGAGTTCCTTCGTAGTGCCTCAGCGCGGCGAAGCTGCTCATCTGCAGGTCAGCACCAGCGTCGGCAACTCGGCTTCTGCCCCCATCAGCTCACCGCCGTCCGCCGCCAAGGCAGACCCCAACACCATGAACCTGGCTGCCATGCAGGCCGAGCCTGTGGAGCCGTACTGCTATCCGTCCCTGAACCTTTTCAACGCGACCCGCCCAGACGACGAAGCCGGTGCTGCCCGCGAGATGAAGAAGAATGCCGACATCCTGGTCAACACGCTGGACAGCTTCGGCGTCAAGACCACCATGCTGGACATCTGCCGCGGCCCGTCTGTTACCCGGTATGAACTGCAGCCCCAGGCGGGCATTAAGGTCAGCCGCATCACCAGTTTGGCCGATGATATTGCCCTGAACCTGGCCACCGCCGGTGTGCGTATCGAGGCCCCCATCCCCGGCAAACCCGCCGTCGGCATCGAGGTGCCCAATAAAATCCGCTCTACCGTCAACATCCGCGCGGTGTTTGAATCCCAGAATTACATCAACATGCGCAGCCCGCTGACCATGGCCCTGGGTAAGGATATTGCCGGTGCGGCACAGGTCGCTGACCTGTGCAAGATGCCCCATCTGCTGATTGCAGGTTCGACCGGCAGTGGTAAGTCTGTCTGCGTCAACTCCATCATCATCAGCTTTCTGTTCCGTTCCAGCCCCGAGGATGTCAAGCTCATCCTCATCGACCCCAAGGTCGTTGAATTGGCCGAGTACAACGGCATCCCGCATTTGCTGATGCCCGTCGTCACCGAGCCCCGTAAAGCCGCCGGGGCCCTTGGCGCCAGCGTTGCCGAGATGGAGCGCCGTTACAAGCTGTTTGCCGAGAACAACGTCCGCGAGATCAAAGCCTACAACAAGCTGGCCGCCCAGACCGGGTTGGAGCATCTGCCCTACATTGCCATCGTTATCGATGAGTTGGCCGATTTGATGATGGTCGCCGGCAAAGAGGTCGAAGATTACATCTGCCGCATCGCGCAGAAAGCCCGTGCCGCCGGTATCCACCTGATCGTTGCTACTCAGCGTCCCAGCGTGGACGTCATTACCGGCCTGATCAAGGCCAACATTCCCAGCCGTATCGCCTTTGCGGTTTCCAGCCAGATCGACTCCCGCACCATTCTGGATGCGTCGGGCGCCGAAAAGCTGCTGGGCAACGGCGACATGCTGTTCCTGCCGGTCGGTGCTTCCAAGCCCGTGCGTGTGCAGGGCACCTTCGTCACCGACGAGGAGATCGGCGCGGTATTGAGCTTTATCAAGTCCACTTCCTCCACCCAGTATGACGAGGAAATGATTGCCGAGATGGAGCGCCGCGCCGTTGCCGAGAAAGGCAGCAAGAAGGGCAGCGACGATGACGGCGATACCGGCGGTGCGCTCGACCCGATGTTTGAGCAGGCCGTTGAATGTGTCATCGATGCCGGGCAGGCCAGCACCAGCCTGCTGCAGCGCCGCTGCAAGCTAGGCTATGCTCGCGCCGCCCGCATCATGGACCAGATGGAGCAGGAGAAGATCATCGGCCCCTACGAGGGTGCCAAGCCCCGCACCGTACTGGTCAGCAAAGCCCAGTGGGAAGAACGCAAGCTGAATGGACAGTACGATGAAGCCTGAGAAAGCTGCCCGTAAGCGCCGTCTGCCCTGGCGCAGGATCCTGCTTCTGTCGGCCATTCTGCTGCTGGTGGTTGCCGCTTATTTTATCGAATCCCGCAGCGGCTGGTCAGATTTATACCGTGCCGCCGGGGTCTCCCTTGATGCACCGGACGCTGACCTGCTGGCCCAGACGTCCACCACCGTTACCGTGTTGGATGTGGGGCAGGGGGACGCCGTTTTGATTGGCCAGGACGGTGCCTACTGTCTGATCGACACCGGGCCGTCCGATGCCAAAGGCGACCTTGTCCGCGATTTGCAGCTGGCTGGCATCTCCAAGCTGGATTATCTGGTTTTAACTCATCCCCACGCCGACCATACCGGCGGTGCGCGGGAAGTGTTACGCAATTTTGCCGTCGGGCAATTACTTGTACCACCCTGGGATGCCAAGGCCAGCGGCGAGACTGCCGATTGGCCGCGCGGATTGTTTGATTTGGCCGCTGAGCAGGGGACCGACGTTATCACCGCCGAGGACGGCACTGTCTACCCGCTGGGCAGCGGCACCCTGACAGTTTTGCAGGGCGGCGAGTCCGAACTGTACGACACCGACGATTCTTCCGCTCATGTCAACAACGCCTCGCTGTGCACGCTGTTTGAGGCAGGTAATTTTCGTTATCTCTCCACCGGTGATGCCGAAAGCGCCGCCGAGCAGCGTCTTGTAGACCGCTACGGCAAAGCCCTGCATGCCACTTTGTTTAAGGCCGGACACCATGGGTCGTCCACCTCCAGCACCGAAGCCCTCTTGCAGGTCGTGCAGCCTCAGGCCGTGGCTATCAGCTGCGGGCTGAACAATGACTATGGCCATCCCCACGCCCGTGCTTTGCAGCGCCTGACCGAAGCCGGGGCCGAGATCTACCGCACCGATACCATGGGTACCATCACTTTCACCTGGCAAAACGATACCCTCAGCGCGGCATCCGCCGACACGCTGGATGCCGCTGCCTAAGATGTACAATATAAAGGAGCCTACCATGACGATCACGGAAAAATTCCAGAACAAGCGCTGCGTCTTTTCCATCGAGTGCTTTCCTCCGAAGCAGACCACCCAGATGGACAAGATGAAAGCCACCCTGCAGGCCATGCGCGCCCTGAACCCGGATTTTATCAGCGTCACCTTTGGCGCAGGTGGTTCCGCCGGCGGCGTTTCCACCGTAGAAGTGGCCGATTATATCCAGCACGAGGTCGGCGTGCCCGCCCTGGCCCACCTGATTTGCATGGGCAATGACCAGACCAGTGCCGCCCGCATCCTGGACGAGCTGGAGCAGGCCGGTGTGCGCGATGTGCTGGCCCTGCGCGGCGACCGCACCCCGACCCGACCCGAAAGCCCGGACTTCAAGCACGCCAGCGACCTGACCGCCTTTATTAAATGGAAGAAGCCCGGTTTCTCAGTCCACGGTGCCTGCTACCCTGAGGCCCACCCAGAAGCTGCCACCCTGCAGCAGGACGTGGAAAACCTGCGCATCAAGCAGGCCAACGGTGCCGAGCATCTGCTGACCCAGCTGTTCTTTGATAACATGCATTTCTACCGTTTCCTCAATCTGGCCCGCCGCGCCGGGGTAACACTGCCGGTCTCTGCCGGTGTTATGCCCATCGTCAAGCGCAGCCAGATCGAGCGCACCGTCGCTCTTTCCTCCGCCAGCCTGCCTTCGGAGTTCACGCGCATGGTCTCCCGTTTTCAGGATGACCCGGATTCTCTCTATGAGGCCGGCATTGAGTACGCCGTCAACCAGCTGCGCGACCTGATCGAGGGCGGCGCCGACGGCGTGCACCTTTACGCCATGAACGATGCCAATGTGGCCGCCAAGGTCTACGAGGGCATCAAGGACCTGCTGTAATGGAGCGGGCAAAGCCTTCTTCCATAAAACGTGCTACGGCGCTGCGCTACATGGGTGCATCCGGCTGGCAGCCGGATGATGCCACCACCGCACTGCTGGACCGTGCCGAGGAAAAGATCCTGGCGGCTGCCACGCCGCGGGCCGCTGTGCGGCGGCTGCCGCGGGCGGTGTTTCCACCGCCGGGACTGGACTGCGGCACCGATTTAACGCGCCACCTGCAAGGCTGTGATGCCGTACTGCTGATGGCCGCCACGCTGGGTTCCCAGGTGGATTCTCTGTTGCGGCGGCTGGAGCTGACCGACATTGCCATGGCCGCCGCTGCGGATGCCCTGTCCTCGGTTTTGCTGGAGCAGATCTGCGATGAGCTGGAAGCTGAATGGCGTGCCAAATTTGCCGCCGAGCATCTCTACTTAACCGGCCGCTACGCCCCCGGCTACGGGGATTGCCCACTGGAACTGAACGATGAGCTTTGCTTGGCGGTAGATACCGTGCGCGGCTGCGGCCTGGCCATCACGCCCCAGCACTTACTGGCGCCGCGCAAAAGCACCACCGCCATTTTAGGCATTGCCGATCACCCCGTGACCGGCACCCTGGCAGGCTGCACCACCTGCCACCTGCGGGAGACTTGCAGCTTCCGCAAACAGGGCACCACCTGCTTTGCTAAATAAGACGTTTTGGGGGAGTATCTGTGCAGATTCAAGAAGTTTTCGACCGCCGCCGCTTTGTCTTTCTGGATGGCGGCATGGGTACCCAGCTGCAGCAGCGCGGCCTGCAGCCCGGCCAAAAGCCAGAACTGGCAGCGCTGGAAATGCCGGATGTCTTAACAGCCATCCACCGCGATTATACGGCCGCCGGGGCGGACATCCTGCTGGCCAACACCTTTGGCGCCAACGCCAAAAAGCTGGCTGGCTGCGGCCATAGTGTCGAGGAAGTCGTCTCGGCTTCCATCGCTTGTGCCCGCCGTGCCGGGCAGGAGACCAGCGCACTGGTAGCGCTGGACATCGGCCCCCTGGGCGAACTGCTGGCCCCCGCCGGTACCCTCGCTTTTGAGGATGCCTACGAAGAATTTGCCCAGGTCATCCGCGCTGGTGCTGCTGCCGGAGCCGACCTCGTCTTTCTGGAGACGATGACCGACCTGTACGAGCTGAAAGCCGCCATCCTGGCCGCCAAAGAAAACTGTAACCTGCCGGTGTTCACTTCCATGAGTTTTGAGAGCCGCGGCCGCACTTTTACCGGCTGCACGGTGGAAAGCTACGCCGTTACCGCCGCCGGTCTGGGGGCGGATGCCATCGGCATCAACTGCTCGTTAGGCCCTGCCGATATTCTGCCCTTTGCCCAGCGCCTTTGCCGCAGTGTTCCTGCCGGGCTGCCGGTTTTCGTCAAGCCCAATGCGGGCCTGCCCAACCCGGACGGCAGCTACAATCTGGACGCCAACGGCTTTGCCGAACAAATGCGTGAATACGCCGCCACCGGCATCTCAATGGTGGGCGGCTGCTGCGGCACCACGCCGGAATACATTGCCAAATTAAAAGAGACCTTCAACCCGCTTACCCCGGCGCAGAAGATTCCCATTCGCCGCAGCTGCCTGTGTACGCCGGTGCGCTTTGTGGACGTGACCGGCATCACTGTGGTAGGTGAGCGCATCAACCCCACCGGCAAAAAGCGGCTGCAGCAGGCCCTGCGGGAAGGGGACAGTTCCTACCCCTGCGCCCAGGCAGTGGCCCAGGCCGAGGCCGGTGCCGAGGTGCTGGACGTCAACGCCGGTCTCCCCGGCATCGATGAGCCTGCCACGCTGGAGCAGCTGGTCCGCGACCTGCAGGCCGTCACCGATCTGCCCCTGCAGTTGGACTCCTCCAACCCGGACGCCCTCTCCCATGCCCTGCGTATCTATAACGGCAAACCCATCGTCAACTCGGTCAACGGCGAGCAGAGCACGCTGGATACGATCCTGCCGCTGTGCAAAAAGTACGGTGCCGCCGTCGTCGGTCTGGCGCTGGACGAGCACGGCATCCCTGCCACAGCTGATGGCCGCTTTGCCATTGCCCAACGCATCGTCAAGGCCGCCAACGCCGTTGGCATCCCCAACGAGGATATTTACATTGACTGCCTGACCCTTACCGCCAGCGCCCAGCAGGAGGGAGCCGTCCAGACGCTGGAAGCCCTGACCCGCTGCAAAAAGGAGCTGGGCGTGCGCACCGTGCTGGGCGTTTCCAACATCAGCTTTGGCTTGCCCTGCCGCGGCTACCTGAACACCACGTTTTTGACTATGGCCATGGTGGCCGGGCTGGACCTTGCCATCATGAACCCCAACACCCCCGAGATGATGGCCGCCGTCCGCGCCTACCGCGTGCTGACCTCCCAGGACCCGCAGAGCACCGACTACGTGGCTGCCTACGCGGATGTGCAGATCCAAACGAGCCAGGTCAGTAAGTCTGCGCCCGCCGCTGCCGATGCACAAATCAATACCGCAGGCGGGGACGCCCTGTTTGAGGCTGTACGCCGCGGCTTAAAGACAGAGGCCCGTGCCGCCGCCGATGCTGCCCTGACGATGCGTGAGCCGCTGGATGTCGTCAACACCTCGCTGATTCCGGCGCTGGACGCTGTAGGCGATGGCTTTGAGAAGGGCACCGTCTTTCTGCCGCAGCTGCTGCAGGCCGCCACGGCTGCCCAGGCCGCATTCGAGGCTATCAAGGCCAAGATTGCCGCCTCCGGCCAGGCCCAGGGCAGCAAGGGCAAGATCGTCATTGCCACCGTCAAAGGCGATGTACACGACATCGGCAAAAACATCGTGCGCGTCATCCTCGAAAACTACGGTTACGATGTGCTGGATCTGGGTCGTGATGTGCCGCCGGAGCGCGTGGTGGAAGCCGTGCGCCAGACCGGTGCCAAGCTGGTCGGCCTTTCGGCCCTGATGACCACCACCGTGCCCAACATGCAGGCCACCATCGAGGCCCTGCACGCTGCCAAGCTGGATTGCAAAGTCATGGTAGGCGGCGCGGTGCTGACTCCCAGCTACGCCAAGGACATTGGTGCCGATTACTACTGCAAGGACGCCAAGGCCAGCGCCGACCTTGCCAAGCAGCTTTTGGGCTAAGGCCTTGGGACAATAAAATACCCCTTGCATTTATCCCGAAAATATTGTACAATACTAAAAGCGGACAGGGCTGAATTGCGCTGTTTCGCGTACAGATGCAGGCCCCGTGCGTGGGCAGCCTGTGAACCATGTCAGGCGGGGAACCGAGCAGCATTAAGCAGCGTTTGCACAGTGCCGCGGCAAGCCTGCATCTGTACGCCAAGCAGCGCAGCCGCGTGCTCTGCCCGCCTTTTTACTGTTTTTGCAGGGAGGTGGCTTTGATGTACCGCGCACTGTACCGCAAGTGGCGTCCGCAGCGTTTTGCGGATGTCGTCGGCCAGGCTCCGATCGTAACAGCTTTGCAAAACCAGATCGCCACCGGGCGCATCGGCCACGCTTACCTTTTTACCGGCACCCGCGGCACGGGCAAAACCACATGCGCAAAAATTTTTGCCAAAGCGGTCAACTGTCTGGACCATTCCAGCCCGGACCCATGCTGCCAGTGCGAAGTCTGCAAGGGCATCGACTCCGGTGCCATCATGGATATTATCGAGATGGACGCAGCCTCCAACAACGGTGTTGATGACATCCGCGATCTGCGCGACGAGGTTGCCTATCTGCCCTCGGTCTGCCGCTATAAAGTGTATATCATCGACGAGGTTCACATGCTTTCCACGCAGGCCTTCAACGCCCTGCTGAAAACCATGGAGGAGCCGCCCGAGCACGTCATCTTCATCCTGGCCACCACCGAGGTACAGAAAGTCCCGGTCACGATCTTAAGCCGCTGCCAGCGGTATGATTTTGCGCGCATCACGGCCGACGACATTGCCGGGCGTCTGCGCTATGTGGCCGAACAGGAGAAGATCGACCTAGACCCCAACGCTGCCCAGCTGATTGGCCGCCTGGCCGATGGTGCCATGCGTGACGCGCTATCTATTCTGGACACCTGCGCCGGCGTGGACAATAAGGTCGACGAGGCTTTGGTCCGCCGCATGGCCGGTGTGACCGACCGCGGGTATCTGTTCGAGATCAGCGATGCCATCGCCGCCCGGGATTCCGTTTCCGCGCTGGAAAAGATTTCCGCCCTGCGCCAGCAAAGCGTGGACATGCGCCGCCTTTGCATGGAGCTGGCGGGCCATTACCGCAACCTGATGCTCTGTGCCCTGCCGGGCGGCACCTCGCTGCTGACAGGCACCTCACCCGAAGAAGAGGCCGCCTATCTGCAGCGCAAGGATTTCCCGCAGGCAGACGCCATCCGCGCTATCAACGTCTTTGGTTCCGCGCTGGAAAAAATGAGCCGCGGCACTGACCAGCGCATTGAGCTGGAACTGGCTGTTTTCTCTTTGACGCAGCCCATGGCAACTGCCACTATGCAAGCACCGGCTGCCAGCCAGCCGGTGGCAGCCGCAGCGCCGCAGCCGTTCACTTCAGCTCCCGTGTCGGCACCTGCACCCGCTGTTGCACCACCGGTACAGCAGCCTGCCGTCCCACCCATCCAGACGGACGACCCACCGCTGCCGCCGGACCCGGAATTTTTGCAGCCGGAGCTGCCGCCGATTCCGCAGTCCACGCCTGCCCCCGCCGCACCTGCTGCTACACAACCTGCAGCCCGCAAACGGGAGCCGCCCAAAGAGGCGGGCCCGCTGGAGCCGTTCATATATTGGCCCAATGTACTGGCTGATCTGGAAGAGACCGACGCAATGCTGATCTCTTTTCTGCGCAACACCCACGCTTACTATGATGGCCGCCGCGTGCTGTTTGAGTGCAGCGATGCTTTCCGCGATTACATCCGCAGCAACCGCGAGGTCAGCAAAAAGCTGAAAGAATCCATCTACCGTGTTTCCCACATCCGCTGCAACATCGGCCCCTATGAGGAGCTCAAAGACAACGCTTCCGATACGCCTGCTGTTTCCATCGACCAAACGCTGAAAAACATGCAGGCCCTCGGTGTTGATATTAAAATTGAAGACAAATAAGATTTGGAGGATATATCCATGAAAGCAAGACTGCCCAAAGGCTACGGCCGCCCCGATCCCAACGCCATGATGCGCCAGGTCCAGAAAATGCAGGACGAGATCCGCGCCAAGCAGGAGGAGCTGGAGGCCAAAGAGTACACCGGTACCGCCAGCGGCGAGATGGTCACCGTTACCATGACCGGCAAGCACGAGATCACCGCTGTCAAGATCAAGCCCGAGGCCGTTGACCCCGAGGATATCGAAATGCTGGAAGACCTCATTGCCGCCGCCGTCAACAGCGCTGTTGCGGCCGTTGACAAGGAGTCCGAGGAGGAAATGGCCAAGATGACCGGCGGGCTGAACATTCCCGGTCTGGGCTAAGAGGCCGTATCTATGCCGCAGAATTTAGAGCCGCTGGAAAATCTGGTGGATCAGTTTGCCCGGTTTCCCGGCATCGGCCGCAAAGGCGCCACCCGCATGGCCTACGAGGTCATGGGCATGTCTAACGAACAGGCCATGGAACTGGCCCAAGCCATTGAACATGCCAAAAAGGATCTGCACCGCTGCCGCATCTGCCAGGACTATACCGCAGGCGAGATCTGCAAGATCTGCCTTTCCCAAAAGCGCGACCGCAGCGTGATCTGCGTGGTGGAAAGCCCGCGCGACATCAAATCCATTGAGCGCACCCACGAGTACAACGGCCTGTATCACGTACTGCACGGCCTGATCTCGCCCATGGACGGCATCGGTGCCGAGCAACTTTGTATCAAAGAGCTGTTGGCCCGCCTGAACGACACCGTAAAGGAGGTCATCATGGCCACCAGCCCGACGGTGGAGGGCGAAGCCACTGCCATGTATCTGGCCAAGCTCATCAAGCCGATGGGCATCAAGACCACCCGCCTGGCTTACGGTCTGCCGGTAGGTTCCAGCCTGGAATATGCCGACGAGACCACCCTGTACCGCGCCATGCAGGGCCGCGGTGAGTTGTGACAGGATGCGCTTGACTTTTTTGCATAGACGCGCTATACTTTAAATCCCGCCAGAGAGAAAAGAGGTGAGCTTCATGGCTGAGGAAAAATCCGGCAAAAAGGTGATTGCCCTGAACCGTGAGGCCCGCCACGAGTACTTTGTGGTGGAAGCCCTGGAAACAGGCATCGAGCTTGTCGGCACCGAGGTCAAAAGCCTGCGTGCCGGCGGAGCCAACCTGAAAGACTCCTGGGCCGACATTGACGACGGCGAGTTGATCGTAAAGGGCATGCACATCAGCCCCTACGACCACGGCAACATCTTTAACAAAGATCCGCGCCGTCCCCGCCGTTTGCTGGCCCATAAAAGCGAGATCCGCCGCCTGGGGCAGCAGATCAAGCTGCAAGGTTACACGCTGGTTCCGCTTTCGCTCTACTTTAAAAAGGGGCGTGTCAAGCTGGAACTGGGCTTGTGCAAGGGTAAAAAATTGTATGACAAGCGTGCCACTGCTGCCGCACGCGATGCCAAGCGTGATATCGAGCGCGCGCTGAAATCCCGGTAAAGGCAGCAAAAAGTCTGTTTCAAGCTAACCTTCCCGGTGGGGCGTTGCCCTACCGAATATGCGGGGCTGTAAAGGTTTCGACGGGGGGAGAGAGGCGTGAGCAGCGGGCCGTGGCGGTGCACCACGATAAAAGCGCCAAACTTAAATTAACTGACAACGATTATTCTGTTGCCGTCGCTGCCTAATTAGGCGCGACCGTCCTGCCTGCATCAGTACCGTGCAGGGCCAGGGCGTCGATTAGGTACTGAACATGAACGGGCTTGAGCTTGGCCGCCCGTCAGGTATTAACGAAGCTACCAAGGTGTAGTGCGTGTATGCTCGCCCGCACCAAGGGAAATCCAATAAACATACTGCGCCCGGAGATACTCTAACCAATTTCTTTTCGGACATGGGTTCGACTCCCATCAGCTCCATAAACAAAGGCCCCCTTGCCGTGTCCCGGCAAGAGGGCCTTCGTTTATGGCTAAGTCTGATGAAGAGCCGAACAGGGCAGCGATGCCGCAGTGCCGGGAGCGACAGTCCTACGGGCTGTCGCTCAGCCTGCGGGGGACAGACACTTTACCCGATTCTTTTATACTAGGCTATAAATCCGCAACGCCGTAGTCATTCAAGCAATGGTAAATGCCCTCCTGCGTGGTATCAAACCTTATCCCATATCCGCGCAGTTTTCCGCAATCCATCGCTAGATTCCGCTGCCAGTCCACTGCTTCTATCAGGTTATCTACATCCGGCAGCCGCAAAGCCTCAGCAAAGGCTAAAGCGGTCGTCACCATATCCTCTCTGTTTTCGCTGCCGTAATTGTATACGCCGCCGGGCAGGTCGGCGGCAGGCACCAGGTTTTCTACCGCCTGCCGCACGTAGGTGATGCCACGGCAGTCACGGTTAGAGAAGCGCAGTTTTTCTCCATACATCGTTGCTTTTATCAGGTTCAGCGGCAGGTTGCCCCGGATGGGTAGTCCATAGCTGGGCAGGTCGTACATCCAGGTTGCACGCAGCAATACTGTGTCCGGGCAGGCATCCAACATGCGTTGCTCCATTTCCAGTTTCTGACGGCCGTAGACGTTGGCAGGGGAGAGCTCCATCGTTTCCGGCAGTGAGCCGGGCTGCTGCACGCCGGCGTAGACTTGGTCAGAGCTGAAGCCCACCAGCCTTGCCCCACACTGCGCGGCGGCGCGCGCCAGCCAAAGCGGCAGCTCCACATTGGCACGGTAGGCTTCCTCTGGGTGCTGCTCCGTGTAGCCGGTATCAGAGATGGCCGCCGTGTGCAGGATCACGTCCGGCTGCGCCTCAGCAATACTCTGCATCAGCTGCAGTTCGGTGCAGCTGGCCATCCAGCCCTTGGGCAGGGTCAGCACCTCATAGTTTTCCTGCAAAAAACGGCAGGCACGCGCGCCCACAAAGCCGCCTGCACCGGTAACAAAAATACGTTTCATCGTTGCATCCCCACTTTTATACTTTTATTTTGTATTCTACCATATTTTTGAGATTTATGATATAATGGTGTCATGAAAATTTTGTTTGTGTATCTGGTCATCATCAATCTACTGTCATTGTTTCTGATGGCAGAGGATAAGCGCCGTGCCAGACGGCACCTGTGGCGCATCCCGGAGCGTACCCTGTTTGCGGCAGCCCTCGTTGGCGGCAGTGTGGGTGCGCTTTTAAGCATGTATCTGTTCCATCATAAGACCCGCCATTGGTACTTTGTGGTCGGCATGCCGCTGATTTTGGTGGCACAGCTGGCGGCAGGGTACTGGCTGCTGGCGGGTCGAATTTGATATTTTTTCGTCAATGTGGCTTGATATATAATTAACTTTGTGAAGTATTTTGTCATTTTAGCCAACGACGAACGTATTTTGCCCACTTGCCGCAGTAATCGCGCATTTCCTTTGCAAAGCCTGTTTTGGGTGCTATAATTATTGTGTAAGTGTTGCGCAGTGGTTGTTCTGCGCTAAAATATGGAGGAAGTTTGTATGTCCATTTTTGAGAATTTTGAAAAGAAACTGCAGGCCGAGCCGAAGTCCATCGTCTTTACCGAGGGTACCGACGCTCGCATCCTTTCCGCCGCCAGCCGTCTGCTGGCAGGCAAGACCCTGAAAGTCATTCTGTTGGGTGAGCCTGAGGCTGTTAAAAAGGCCGCCGCTGAAGACAATTTTGACATTACCGGTGCCGAGATCATCGATCCTACCGCTTATCCTGAATTTGACGCTATGGTCGCCAAGATGGTCGAGCTGCGCAAGGGCAAGATGACCGACGAGCAGTGCCGCGCCGCTCTGTCCAAGGGCAACTACTTCGGCACCATGCTGGTCAAGATGGGCAAGGCCGACTGCCTGCTGGGCGGCGCTACTTACTCCACCGCTGACACCGTCCGTCCCGCTCTGCAGCTGATTAAGTGCAAGCCCGGCATCAAGTCCGTCAGCTCCTGCTTCATCCTGATGCGCGGCGACGAGAGCATTGCCATGGGCGACTGCGCCATCAACATCGATCCTTCTGAGGACGAGATCGTTGAGTCCACCGTTGAGACCGCACACACCGCTGAGGTCTTCGGCATTGATCCCCGCGTTGCTCTGCTGTCCTACTCCACCAAGGGTTCCGGCAAGGGCGAGACCGTCGACAAGATGCGCAATGCTACCGCCCGCGTCCAGGAGGCACATCCCGAGCTGAAGGTCGACGGCGAGCTGCAGTTTGACGCCGCCGTTGCACCCGAGGTCGGCCAGCTGAAGGCTCCCGGCTCCAAGGTTGCCGGTTACGCCAATACCTTCATCTTCCCCAACATCAATGCCGGCAACATCGGCTACAAGATTGCCCAGCGCCTGGGCGGCTTTGAGGCTTACGGCCCCATCCTGCAAGGTCTGAACGCGCCCATCAATGACCTGTCCCGTGGTTGCAATGCCGAGGAAGTCTACAAGATGGCTCTGATCACTGCTGCTCTGATTTGATTTTTCCTTACATAAAGCAAAAAGTCCCGCCGCACGAAATTGCAGGGGCTCCGTAAAACAGTTTTTTGACCTGATAACAGAAAACCCAGAACTGTTGGCTGAATCAGCTGCGCAGTTCTGGGTTTTCTGTTGTTCATAAGGACAAGACTCGTCCCGTGGCCACAAATTTTCAATTTTTGCCCCGTGGACAGCTTCTTGTTGGGGCATGCCTGCCCCAAATCCTGCCGGGAACGAATACGGTAAATTTGAATTTGTCAGTCCAAAATCAGGACTCCCGCGCAATCGGACATTTGCGTAAATGAAAGAGCCGGAAAATCTTTTCTCAGTTCCTCAACGACAAAGTAGATTTCATCATTATCCCATGTGTTTCCTGCCCTCAATTTACACAGTTCTAAGTCCTTTCGTGTTTCAAAGGCAACATCGCCGATTATAATTTTACCGTTTTCTTTTAAGTAGTTACGCAAGTCTAACAGAAAGTCGCGCTTTTGCGCATCCGTTAAATGATGCAGAGAGTATGTCGCAACAATATAGTCATAACGCAAGTTCCGCAATGGTTCGGCAAGCCCTTTTGAAAAGTCCCCCTGATATAACTGTGCATTTGGCATTTTCTCAGATGCCAACGCAATCATTCTTGATGAAAAGTCCTGCCCATAAATGGAACAGCCTCGCTCGTATAGTTTTGTCGTTAATGTGCCTGTTCCGAATCCAATATCCAACACAACGGCATTTTCATCTCTCATTATGGTCTGAAAAATGAACCCAAGTACCTTTTTATAACCGGCAAAAGGGTATGTGTTTTCCTCATCAGAAATGCCGACAGTTTTGTCATAGCCATCAGCCCAAAGGTCGAACCCTTTGTTGTTTAGCATACCTACTTCCTCCTCAACTTCCGATTTACCGGGCTACGCCAAGTATACCATATTCGCTAATGAAAGAATACCCCTAATATGGAAAAACTTGACCGTTTTGCTGCTTACGTACCAACCTCCCTACATACGCAGCGATTTGCCCGAAATGCACCTATACAGCCGTTTTTTCCCCCCCCCTTCGGAGTACTCCTTGGCACACAACTTTGACAAAAAGCCCCATGCCAACACCTTGACGGTGCGGGCATGGGGCTTGATGCTCTCCCAACTTAACCGGGTACTCGTAACCAACCCTGACAGGCAGTTGCCGTGTCATTTCTCGAAAACTATTTTACGAGCACCTAGCTATCGTGCGGCGGGATTTTTTATGTCTCAGTTATCAATAATGCAGCTGGTCAGCGTCCAGTTTTTCCAGCACCGGCAGCATAGCGGCGGCCTCGGCTTTGGCGGCAATGGGGTCCATCATCAGATAGTTGCCACATTCCACTGCCGAAGCACCGGGGATTTCGCCCTCGTACTCAGCCATCCAGGCAAAAGCGCTGCGGGTCAGGTCCAGGGCCTCGGCCGGTGTCAGGCCGGTCGTCAGCAGGTAAAAGCCGGTCAGGCAGCCCATCGGGCCGACATAGACCACGCCGCTGCTGTACTTGCTGTTGCGGGCATAAGTCGCAAACAGGTGTTCCAGCGTGTGGGCGGCAGCGGGGGAAAGATAACTGCCCTTATTGGGCTGCTTCATGCGGATATCCCAGGTCAAAATCTCACCGTTTGCGCCGTCCTGACGGGAAAGGTACATACCCGGCTGCAATTTGGTGTGATCCACGCAGAAACTCGCAATACGTTCCATCATCTGCTCCTTAGTTAGCCATCAGCTGGACAGTGCCGCGGATGCAGTCCATCGAGATGACCATACCGTCTTTCAGGGTGCGGGTAGCGTTGGTAGCGCCCACGATAACGGCCTTGTTCAAGGTCAGGCCAACGATAGCGGAATGGCTGTTGGCACCGGCTTCCTCGGTGATGACACCGGCGGCCTCGCGGATGAACGGCAGCTCATCGTTGGTGGTGAAAGGCACGACCAGGATCTGACCAGGCTTGAACTTCTTGGCAGCCTCGGCTGCGCTACGGCAGACGCAGACTTCGCCCTTAGCGTTGCGGCTGCCGATACCGACACCAGCCAGCAGGCTGTCACCGACCATGTGGACCTTAATCATGTTGGTAGTACCGGAAACGCCAACCGGAACACCGGCGGTGACAACGACCAGATCGCCGTCCTGGATCAAACCAGCGCCCTTGGCATTTTCAACCGACATGCTGATCAGCTCGTCGGTAGAGTGGGCATAGTTCATCAGCAAGGGGGTCACGCCGCGGTAGACGTTCAGCTGGCGGCGAGTGGTCTCATCCAGCACGCAGGCGATGATCTGAGCATCCGGGCGGAAGCGGCTCAGCAGGCGGGCGGTCTCGCCGCTCTTGGAGGCGGTGATAATAGCGGTAGCCCCAATATCGTTGGCAGTGGTGCAGGCAGCGTGGCCCACAGCAGCGCTGACGGACAGGCGGCTGTTCTCACCGCGGGTGTGGTGAACCAGGGAATCAAAGTTGGAGTCGGACTCGGTAGCCTCGGCGATGGTGGCCATAGCCTTCAGGGCCTCGACGGGATACTTGCCTGCAGCGGTCTCGCCAGACAGCATGACCGCGCCGGTGCCGTCATAAATAGCATTGGCAACGTCGGTGATCTCGGCACGGGTGGGGCGCGGGTTCACGATCATGGAATCCAGCATCTGGGTAGCGGTAATGCAGATCTTACCGGCGCTCATGGCACGGTCGATCAGGTTCTTCTGGATGGAGGGGATCTCGGCAAAGTCGATCTCAACGCCCATATCGCCGCGGGCAACCATGATGCCGTCAGCCACAGTCAGGATTTCGTCGATGTTATCGATGCCCTCCTGGTTCTCGATCTTGGCGATGATGCGGATGTTGCTGTTGTGCTCGTCCAGCAGATGGCGAATTTCCATGATGTCCTGGGCGTTGCGCACGAAGCTGGCAGAAATCAGATCGAAGCCCTGCTCGATACCGAACAGAATATCGTTGCGGTCGCGGTTGCTCATGTAGGGCATGGACAGGTGCACACCGGGGACGTTGACACCCTTCTTAGTCTTGATGGTGCCATCGTTCTTGACGGTGCAGACGATGTCGGTGTCGCTCACTTCGTCGATACCCAGCTCGATCAGACCGTCGTCCAGCATGATACGGCCGCCAGCGGCAACGTCGCGGGGCAGCTCTTTGTAGGAGACAGAGCAGATCTCGTTGGTGCCCTCGACCTCCCGGGAAGTCAGGGTGAACTTCTGGCCGGTGACCAGCTTCTCCACACCGTTCTTGAAGGTGCCCAAGCGGATCTCAGGGCCTTTGGTATCCAGCATGGCAGCAACTGGCAGGTCCAGCTCTTTGCTCAGGGCGCGCAGGGCGTTAAAACGCCCCTTGTGCTCCTCGTAATCACCGTGGGAAAAGTTGAAACGGGCAACGTTCATGCCATTCTCCATCAGCTGGCGCAGAATACCCGGCTTTTCGGTAGAAGGGCCCATCGTACAGACAATTTTTGTTTTACGCATATATCATGACCTCCATTGAAGAAATCTGAACATTAATCGAAGCTATTATACTACACATTTCCGCTTTTGTACAAGTACGCAAATCCACTTTACACATGTTTTACTGTGCAAATATTGCTCACGTTTCCGCTGCACAGGACGGGCTTTCTGTTTACAATCCTCCCAAAATAGGGTATAATCTTAAATAGGTATATTCTACGTATTCAACGCACACAATGTTTATGATACAGACAGGAGACAAACCTATGGCAAAACGTGTTTTTTTGATCGTTCTCGATAGCTTCGGCGTCGGCGCCGAGCCGGACGCCCCACAGTTTGGCGATGCAGGCACCAACACCCTGGGCGCCATTGCCGGCCACCCCAATTTTAAGGGCGACAATCTGGCCAAGCTGGGCATGTTCAACCTGGACGGCGTGACCTGCGGCACCCCCGTGGCCGAGCCTATCGGCAGCTTTGCCCGCCTCCGTGAGGCCAGTGCCGGCAAGGATACCACCATCGGCCACTGGGAGATTTCCGGTCTGCTGAGTGCCGACCCGCTGCCCACCTTTCCGAACGGTTTTCCGAAAGACCTGCTGGACGCTTTCACTGCCAAGACCGGCTTTCAGGTGCTGTGCAACAAGCCTTATTCCGGCACTGAGGTCATCCGCGATTACGGCGAGGAGCACATGAAGACCGGTGCGCTGATCGTCTACACCTCCGCCGACAGCGTGTTCCAGATTGCCGCCAACGAGGCCATCGTCCCCGTTGAAAAGCTCTATGAAATTTGTGCCCAGGCCCGTGAGCTGCTGGTGGGCAAATACGGCGTAGGCCGCGTCATCGCCCGCCCGTTTGTGGGCGATTGCTCCGCCAACTTCACCCGCACCCCGCGTCGCCACGACTACAGCCTGGTGCCGCCGCGTGATACGATGCTGGACGCTATCCAGGCTGCCGGCAAGTCCACCATTGGTGTGGGCAAGATCCACGACATTTTTGCCGGGAAGGGCATCGGCGAGACCATCCGCACCAGCGGAAACACTGAAGGCCTGCAGGTCACGCTGGATCTGGCCGACCGCGACTTTGAGGGCCTGGCCTTCGTCAACCTCGTCGACTTCGACATGCTGTACGGCCACCGCCGCGATGTAGCCGGTTATGCTGCCGCTGCCGCCGAGTTCAACGATTGGCTGCCCCAGTTCATGGCCAAGATGCGTCCTGAGGACATCCTGATGGTCACGGCAGATCACGGCTGCGACCCCAGCTACACTAAGACCACCGACCACACCCGCGAGCATGTGCCGTTCCTGGTGTATGGCAGTGAGATCAAGCCAGGCGTGAACCTGCACACCCGCTACAGCTTTGCCACCATCGCCGATACCGTCTGCAAGGCGCTGGATGTTGACTACTGCGCAGCCGGCTGCGGCGTGTACGATGAGATCTGCAAGTAAGATGGGCATCCTTCTCTTATGGATTCTGGCCGCAGCGCTGGTCACCTATTCGCTCATGCTGGTGTTTTTAAGCAACTTCAACATGGGCAACCTGATGGTCTGGGTGCTGACGGTTGCCATCACGGCCTGCGCCATCTGGCATAAACCACTGGCGGGTTGGCTCCGCACCGGGGCCGGGCGCGTTGTAGGCATCGTGCTGGGCGTTTTGCTGGTTGTATATCTGGCCTTAATTGGCTTTGTGGCCGTCAGCGGTTACGCCAACCCTCCCATCGGGCAGGAGCAGGTCATGATCGTGCTGGGCGCGGGCCTGCGCAAGGATAAGCCCAGCATGCTGCTTCGCTACCGGCTGGATAAAGCCTATGAGTACGCGGCGGAACACCCCGACCTGCTCATCGTCACCAGCGGCGGGCAGGGTAGGGACGAATGGATTCCCGAAGGCCAGGCCATGCGGGATTACCTGATTGAAAAAGGTCTGCCCGCTGACCGCGTTTTGGCCGAAAACAAGTCCACCTCCACCGAGGAAAACTTTGCTTTCTCGCTGGATATTTTAAAAGAGCGCGGCTACAGCGCCGATACCCCCATCGTTTATGTTTCCAACGCATTCCACTGCTACCGCGCCGGGCGGTATGCGGCGCGGGCCGGTTTTACCACGGTCTCTGCGCTGCCTGCCCACACGCCGTGGCGCAGCGTGCTGCCCTGTTACCTGCGCGAGGCCCTGGCCCTGGCGTACTACTGGGTATTTAAAACTTCCACATCCGGCCCCATGCACGCTATGGTTGGGCTGCTGGATCTGAACAAGAGATTTTTTTACAAATAAAATCAGGAGGGAACTGCCATGCAGATCCGTTATTATAAGGAATACAGCCGGTATCTTGACCGCTTTATGGAGTTCAAAGTCTACGGTCACGCTGGCCGCCCCATTATCATTTTCCCGTGCCAGAGCGGCCGCTTTTATGATTGGGAAGACCGAAACATGTGCAACCTGGCCGCGCCCTGGATCGACAGCGGCAAGCTGCAGATCTTCACGGCTGACAGCATCGATCCCGAAAGCTGGGACAACCACGGCCCCGAGCGTCCGCGCATCGAGATGCAGGAGCGCTGGTACAACTATATCTGTGAGGAGCTGACCCCGCGCCTACTGGAGATCAACCGCGAACAGGGCGGCGAGGATCACACCGGCAAGATCCTGGTGGGCGGTGCCAGCATGGGCGGCGGCCATGCCGTCAACTTCTTCCTGCGCCGTCCTGACCTGTATAATGGCACCATTGCCTTGAGCGGCCTGTATTCTTCCCGCATGTTCTTCGGCAATTACATGGATGACCTCGTCTACCGCAACTCTCCCTGCGATTACATGCGCAACTTCCCGACTGTCCATCCCTACATGGAGCTGTTCAATAAAGCCGATAAGTTCATTATGTGCTGCGGCCAGGGTGCCTGGGAGGGTGACCTGCTGGCCTCCACGCTGGAACTGCAGGGCATCCTGGAAAGTAAGGGCATCCACCCCATCGTGGACATTTGGGGCTATGATGTCGCCCATGATTGGGTCTGGTGGGAGAAGCAGTGGACCTACTTCCTGCAGATGACGCTGGGCAACCCGTAACGGGGTGCGCGTGTATGGATTTTTGGCATGATTCTGCGGTGCAAAAACGCTGGCTGTTTCGGCTGACCCTGTTCATTGGGCTGCTGCTGGTCCCGGTTTTTGTGCTGGCCGTGTTTGCGCGGCCCTCGGCAGACGATTACATTTACGCGGCCCGCACCCACGCGGTGATGCAGCAGTATGGCTTTGACCTGCCGCGCCTGCTGAAAGCTGCCTGGGACACCAATGTCTATTACTTTGAGAATTGGCAGGGGCTGTATGTTTCCGGCTTTCTGCTGGCCTGGCAGCCCGCCATTTTCGGCAACGCCTGGTATGGGGTCACGCTGCTTTGCGTTCTTGTACCGTTGTTTTTCTGCCTGTATGGGGCATGCCGCTGTGTGGTGCGCCGTTTGGACCAGGCGCAAAAGCTGCTGCCCTGGGCGCTGGCGCTGCTGGTCTGCTTTGCCTTTATCGAGGGCATGCCCGCCCCGGTGGAAGGGCTATACTGGTTCAACGGTGCAATGAACTACCTGCCGTATTTCTCGCTGGCCGTACTCAATGCCGGGCTGACGTTCGAGCTGTGCTTTGCGCCGCAGTTGACCCGTAAGCGGCGCACTTTGTACTGCGCCGCCGGGGTCATGATTGGCTTTATCATCGGCGGTGGGCACCAGGTGGCCGGGCTTTTGAATGTGCTGGTCCTGTTGTTGGCCGTTGTACTGTGCGCACGGCAACGCAGGTTTTACCATTTGCCGGCATTTCTTGCTGCCGTGGCGGGGCTGCTTATCAACGTAACAGCCCCCGGCACGCAGGTACGCGCTACCGGGTTTGCGGGGGCAGGCTTTGTTGAAGCCGTGCTGAAAAGCTTTGTGCTGGCCGCGCTGGAATGGGTCCGCTGGCTGGATGTACCGCTGCTCTGCCTGCTGGTGCTGCTGGCGTTACCGCTGCGGTACCTTGCCCAAAGCAGCAGCCTGTCGGACCGGGTGTTCCGCCATCCGCTGGCAGGTGCGGCCGTCACCTTTATTTTAATGTGGGCCATGATTTTCCTGCCATCCTACACGATGGGCGGCATCGGTGCCGGGCGGCTGCTGAATGTGGTCTGGATGACCTTCATCCTCGGCTTGGCCGTTACCGAGTTTCTGCTCTTTGGCTGGCTGGAGCGTATCCGCGGCGTCTGTCTGACGCCTGCCATCCGCCAGCTTGGAAAAGCAGGGAAGTGCCTGCCGCTGGTTTGCGCTGCGATGCTGGTCTGCATGGCCTGCATCGGTAGCCATACGGTAAAAGAGGGGCAGGATAACCACTTTGCCACCACGCTGGAGGCCGCCTATGAACTAGCCGACGGCGAAGCCGCCCGCTTTGCTAAAGTGCTGGACGAACGTGAAGCCATTTTGACCGATACCGACCAGCCCGATGTCGTGTTCCGACCCTTGACCGAGGAAGAGCGCCCCTGGCTGCTGTTTTACACAGACGTTGCCCCCGGCCCGGATCTGTGGGGCCTGACGCCGTACTACAGCAAAAACTCTGTGACCATCGCAGATTATAACAACTAAATACTAAACAAAACCGGGTGTCCGACTTTTGCATCGGATACCCGGTTTGCTTATGTTTATAAAAATCAGGCTTTCTCCTGCACGTAGCGGATGAAAGCATCCCGCTCGGCGCTGGAACGCACAGTGACGGTGTACATCTCGTCACCCATGTCCAGGCGCAGAGCCTCGGGGATGCGCTCGTGCATCTTCATGCGGTTGCCGTAGCGCGCCATGATCTGCTCGTTGCTGTGCTTGTAGGTGTGGCAGTCACGGCGGCCTGCGTAAACGCAGTAGTACTTGGGGCCATCCAGCTCCAGGTTTCGCACTTCGTCATAGCAGACCATATCCGCCCAGATCTGGTAGCAATCCGCTGAGTTGGCGTAGTTGATCATATCCGGCGTGTAGCCGCCCGCCGGGCGCATGTTGACTTCCAGAGCCACATAGTCGCCCTTTTTGCCCAGACCCGGCTTGTCCTCGTTCAGCTGGAAGAACTCGCAGTGGAAGAACCGGCTCTTGGCGCCAAAGGCCTTGATGGTGCGGAAGCCCACGTCTTTCAGCGCGGCAGGCACGGTCTTCTGGGTCCAGTAGCTCAAATCGCCCTGCTCGCTCACGATGTCCAGCATTGGGGTGGGGAAGACGTTGGAGGTGTAGAACAGCGGCACGCAATGGCTGTCGGCCACTCCGTCAAAGCTGACGATGGTGCCGTTGATGAATTCTTCCATAATATAAGGTACGGCGTGGGGCTCAGCGTAGAAAGCCTTCAGTTCCTTCAGGTTCCGCAGCTTATAGGTTGCCTCGGCGCCGCAGCCGTTATCGGGCTTGACGATGACAGGGTAGCCCACCTCTTTGATGAAGGCCTTGGCCGCCGCCAGCGTGCTGACCATATGGTGGCGCGCCACCGGCACACCGGCTGCAATGTAGCTTTCCTTCATCTTGCTCTTGTATTTGATGCGCTCGATGAAGTCGTTCTGTGCACCGGTGGTGATGTTAAAGTCGGTTCGCATCTGGGCGTCCATTTCCAGCCAATACTCGTTGTTGGATTCCAGCCAGTCGATCTTACCGTAATGGAAGGTGAAATAGGCCACAGCCCGCAGCATCTCATCGTAATTGCCCAGGTCGTTCACGCGGTAATACTCGGTCAGGCAATGCTTGAGCTGCCAGGGGATCTCGTCAAACGGTGCATCGCCGATGCCCAGCACATTGACGCCGTTGCGATGCAGGCGTTCACAGAAATTCCAGTAGGTTTTGGGGAAATGCGGGCTGACAAACACAAAATTCATAGCGGGTATAAACTTCCTCTCCTCTATAACGCCGGGGTACATCCTGCTGCAAAATCAGACGAAACGGTTCGCCTGGGCATCGTAAATATAACCCACTTCCTGCAGACGGGCACGCAGGTCAGCTTCGTCTGCATTTTCCCGGTCGCAGAATGCAGCAAGGCTGGCATCCCGGTCACGCAGCTGGGTATTGACGTAGCTTAACAAAATGATAGGGTCCTGGGGCAGCATAATAGACTCCTTTTTTAAGGCAGCACAGCGCAATTCCCGCCTAACGGCTTAAGCACCGTTCCAGCGGCTGCGGCACACCGTCTGCGTTGCAAAAATGCTCGATAACACACAACGTATTACCCGTGCTTTTTGCTTAGCAGCCGTTGCACCTCGCTCGCCGTATCGACACTTAGAATTGTGTTGTGCTGCCTTTAACTGGTAAAATAAAAGAGAAAAAGCCGGTCACGCAATGTGACCGGCATTTTTTCCGTCCAATCAGACCGCGCGGGTAACTTTACCAGAGCGCAGGCAGCGGGTGCAGGCGTAGATATACTTCGGGGAACCCTCGACGATCGCCTTCACGCGCTTGACATTGGGGTTCCAGGTACGGTTGCTCCGACGATGAGAGTGGGAGACCTTGATACCGAACGTGACACCCTTGCCACAGCAAGAACATTTGGCCATAATTGCTTGCACCTCCTTTTCAATAGC
>ENA-USUG01001317-USUG01001317.1-human-gut-metagenome-genome-assembly--contig:-NODE-1317-length-42270-cov-19.819354_pt1 | contig 42270 bp, 27 predicted proteins | sample MGYA00250059_ERZ773394 | MGnify/ENA primary metagenome ERZ773394 (study PRJEB29103, sample SAMN06111957) | human gut metagenome | biome: human gut; feature: ankylosing spondylitis patient; material... | reverse complement strand
GTTCTCTTCTTCGTCAAGACCCGGATATTATTATGGTCGGAGAGACAAGAGACGAGGAGACAGCAGCCATTTCAGTACGTGCTGCAATTACGGGTCATCTTGTATTTTCAACACTTCATACAAATGATGCAGTGTCGTCCATTATTCGTCTGATTGATATGGGAGTTGAGCCATATATGGTTGCAAACTCACTAGTCGGTCTAGTGGCACAGCGTCTTGTACGTGTTGTCTGTCCTGAGTGTGGTTACTGGGATGAGCCGACAGAGCAGGAAAAAGCTTTTATAGGGCCAAAGATTACGCGCGTGCGCCGCGCACAGGGATGTAACAGCTGCAGCCATACTGGATATGTCGGAAGACGTGCAATCCATGAGATTCTCTGCGTGGACAATCAGATGCGAAGAATGATTACACAGAGAACTCCTATGGATGAGCTTAGAAGCTATGCGACGCATTATCTTGGTATGGAGTCGCTAACTGATGAGGCTCTTAAGCTTGTAGCGGATGGTATAACTACTGTCGAGGAGCTTAAGAAGGTGGCATACTATATTTAAAGGAGCTGTATATGATAGAAAAAATGATACGTGAGGCCAGAAGCCAGCGTGCCTCTGATATTCATATAAGCGAAGGACAGGCAGTGTATCTTCGCATTGATGGAAAGCTCATAAAGAGTGACTTAGAACTGTCAGATGAGATGACGCGAAATCTTATTTTATCGCTTCTTACAAAAGAAAGACAGGAAAGCATCTGGCATGGAGAGGATGCAGATTTTGCACTTGAAACATCAGATGGAAACCGTCAGAGAGTCAATGTATTTTGTCAGCAGGGACGCCTCGCGGCAGCAATTCGTCTGCTTAATGCAAAAGTGCCTACACTCTCGCAGCTTCATCTGCCGCCAGTGCTTCAAAATCTTGCAAATGAGCCGAGAGGATTAATTTTAGTGACAGGACCTACTGGTTCAGGAAAGTCAACAACGCTTGCGGCAATGGTTGATTACATCAATCACACACGTGCAGATCATATTTTAACGATTGAAGATCCGATTGAATATGTGTACGAACAGGATCAGGCTGTGATTCATCAAAGAGAGGTGGGAAAGGATGTTTGTTCCTTTGCAGGAGCACTTCGCTCTGCACTTCGAGAGGATCCAGATGTTATTCTTGTCGGAGAGATGCGTGATTACGAGACGATTTCAGCAGCTGTTACGGCAGCAGAGACTGGTCATCTTGTGCTGTCAACACTTCATACGACAGGAGCAGCTAAGACAGTAGACCGCATTATAGATGTGTGTCCGGTACAGGCACAAAATCAGATTCGTATTCAGCTGGCAGGCGTATTAAAGGGTGTTGTGACGCAGTGCCTTGTTCCGCTTATAGACGGCGGCCGAATAGCGGCAACAGAAGTTCTAACAGGAACAGATGCAGTGCTAAGTCAGATACGTGAAGGAAAAACGCATCAGCTTGGAAGTGTAATGCAGTCAGGCGCAGCAGCAGGTATGCATACACTTGACTATGATCTGGCAAAGCTTGTTTCACGTGGGCTGATTGAGAAAAAAACAGCGCTCAAATACGCACAGGATAAAAGAGAGCTGGAGCAGTGTATATTTTAAGCAGCAAATTTAAACGATAAGACAGCTTGGGAGGTTTGATTTTGATCAGAAATATCTTACAGCGAATCAAAGAAAGCAAGGGAGGCTTTACACTGGTAGAGCTTATGGTGACGATGGTGCTTGTTGGCATATTGCTTGGCGCATCGGCAGCAGGCATTTTTTATTACCAGAAGTGGTCGGTATGGCAGCGTCAGGAACACTATGCCCGTACGCTGTTTTTAGCGGCGCAGTCAGGCATGACACAGTATAGCACTGATAAGCATCTTGAGGCGTTTGATAAGGAAGCACAAACCTCTGCACAGGCAATTGTAAGACAAAACAAGCTTTTGGTTCCAATTACTGATGAAAACGGACAAGTGGTAAATGTATCAACGATCTGGAAAAACGATGATGGACAGACCACTTCGAACTTGTACTATGTGACAGGAACGCCAGCTGATTATAAAGCCTACAAAAATGGCAGTGCTGATGCTTCACATACGCTTTTGTATGATATTTTTGATGCTTACCTCTATGACAAAACATTGCTGGCAAATGGCTGTGTGAGTGTGGAGTTTGATGCACGAGACGGACTTGTCTACTCTGTTTTGTATAGTGATCGCGTGGAAGCACTTTCCTACACGGGCTGTACAAGCACGATGGCAAATATTGTAAACCGTTCCAAAGAAAACAGAAAGGGAAGCGGAAGTGACAATTCTACAGGTCTTTGCTTTGGCTATTATGGAGCAGATTCCTTGTCAAAGGCAACTGATACAGCGACTAAAGTTAAGGTTTTAAATGCATCTTTACATAATGAAGAGACTTTAAATCTGACATGGAAGCTTTCTAAGGGAGAGACGGCAGTTTCCCTGATGAATTATCAGGTAATGATATGTGATGCAAAGACGAATGAGGAGCTTCTTGAGATTTCTTTTAATAACGCATCTTTAAGCGGACAGAAAACAGAAGAAGGTTATTATTACAGTATACCATCTGAGTCGGCAGAGGATGAGTTAAAGGTGGTTGCGGCAGAAGTGACGAGCTTTGCAGGAAAAAAAGAAGAAAAGCTTGGTACATATCCATTTCTTGCATATATAGATGAAGAGCTAAACGTCACGCTCGTGCTTGATGCAGTTGATTTAAGTGCAACACAGGCTGCCTATGAGACATACAGAAGAACAGGCGAGCCAGGTGAGCTTATGAATACGCTTAGTCTGCATCGTTTTGGACTGGAACAATATGGTGTTGATGAAATCAGCTGTATTGTGCAGGGCGGCGGATCAGGCTATCAAATTACAGGGCGCAGACAAAGCAATTCTGAGCTTATGTATTTTGCGCGTGAGGATGGCGAAGATACTGATGAGGACCTTGGTACATCGTATGAAATTCAAAATGCAAGACATCTTTATAACATCCGTTTTGCAGAAATGATTACGGATGCAGCTGTCTATGCAGCAGAGGAAGATGAAAAAAGCGAAAATACATATATCGTTTCAAGAGACTTTGCCTGGGGCTATGAAAAAGAAGATGACGAGAGTGATGAGACATTGCAAGAGTCAGATTCAATTTTGGCGAAGGGAATGGTCTATCAAAATGGACTTCCGGTAAAAGAGGCAGACACAGCATTTCCTATGATTACACAGCTTAGAGAGGGAAGCAGTCTTGGCTCTAAGGACGGCGATGAAGTTTACACGATTGACTACCTTACATTGTCAGATACAGCAAATATGGGAACAGGAAGTTCAAGCCGCTGGTATCCGCAGGGCGATGGTACAGCATTTGTACTGGAAAATTTAGGTACGATTCATGATCTTTGCCTTGATCATGTGTCAGTTACTGGTGATCAGAATACGGCAGCAGTTTGTGCTTACAATGGCGGAACGCTGGAAAATCTGACAGTTGCAGGAAGCATTGTAGCAAAAGATTTTGCAGCTGGTATTTTTGCAGCATCACTTCCAATGAAGGAGGAAGATGAGACACTTTCAAAGCTTGTCAATCATGCAAAGGTTACAGCAGACGGGACAGCCGCAGGAATTGTGGCACAGACAAAAGAAAAAGTTCTATTGGAAGATTGTGTTAACACAGGAGTAATAGAGGCAGCTGTGGCAGCAGGAATCACAACAGCAGAATGCGAAAATCTGGTTCTGATGCGCTGTCAGAATTATGCACCGATAATTTCCTCTGACAACGAGTCATATGGCATTACGAGTAATTTAACAGCAAATTTGACTGATTGTGTCGGCGTGAGTGAAAACGTTTATCCAATTGCAGCAGATGCAAATGAAAGTGAAAACTGCTTGTATTTCATATCAGGAGGAGAAAAACTTGAAGATGCGTTGCTAGCTGATATATGTGATATTTCACTTACAATAGGCGAGACAGATGCAAATGGCTCTTACAGAGAGTATCCATTTGTGGAAGCATCAGAAGAACAGCTTCAAAATCTGATTAAACATCAGTCGGTAGATGTTCCTGTTTTTCCATCATCCTCATTTGATATAAAAGAGCAGCGCTGTCCTATTTATACGGCTTTTTTGAATGGCACATGCAAGCTGTCCGATGTGACGCTTACATGGCTTAATGAAGGGACATATAAGTTTGATGTGCTGTACGCAGATGCAGAGGACGGTGTCTGGAAGGAACTTGCCGCAGGTTTGCAGGCAGCAGGCAAGGATGCTGATGATGGTGGTACAGTTTCTGTGAAAGCACCTGACGCAGTAGAGGCAAGTGCGCTCAAAATCATAGTGACAGGTGTGACAGATGGATGTGACGTGGCACTAGGAAGCATCAAGGTAGCAGGAAGCTGGAACATGGAAGGCGTAAAGGTTGCCTGCGAATCAGATGATTCAAACAATAACGAAGACCAGGAAGAAAATATAGATGATAATAAGTCAGAAAAGGAGCAAAAAACACCAGGTATCGGAACTGAGCTGTATGTTTATAAAGAAGATGAACTTACAGAAGAAGATCAGGCGGAAATTTACACAAAGTGGACAGCTTTTGCAGGAAGCTTGTCTGTCTCACCTCTTCTTTTAAATACAGAAGAAGCAAAGACAGATGAGGACAGCGAAAATATACGTATACGTGTATGGGAAAAGCTAAGCAGTGAGTTGACAGATCTTACAGTATTCGATAAGTCAGAGCCAAAGCCTGGTATTCCAGGCGGAATCACATTTACAAAGGAGAACGGATCATGGATGATTCGTTTTTGGCCAGGTCTTTTTGCCGAATACTATGAGTATGAAGCTGAGTATGAAACATATGAAAGAGACAGTAATAATCAGCCTGTTCTGGAAAACGGTCTTTTAAAGCGGATTAAAATTGGAAGTAAGAATGGAGAGATAACAGATAATTTCTTAGAACTGCCAGATGAATTAGAAGGACAAAAGGTTGACGCTGTTGTATTTCATGTAAGAGCCGTCAATAAAGAGGGAACGTCTGAGTGGAGTACTGCGCAGGCGGCAGACGAAAGAATACAGCTGCCAGCTTTGTCATATCATCTGAGGCTTTGCAGCGAAAACACTAGTGTGTCAGATAATGAAGATAAGACAGCTTTGTATGAGATTGTAATTGACAACAAGGATGATTTTACGTCAATTACTGCTGGCGACAGAGAGTTAACAGTGACAGCTGTGTATTCATCAGCCGATTCAGATGAAGAAAAAAGTCAATCATCATCTGTAAAGTTTGGATGGGAAGAGACAGGACATATTGCAGTTACAAGTGAAGAGGCGATTACTATTAATTGTCGTGTGTCGTGTCAAGGTTATAAGAGCTCTACCTATTCAGAAAAAACATTTGATGTGCTGAGTGCAAATACTGTATGTGAAAACGAAGCGGTATTTGATGCTTCATTAAAGCCAGACAGAATGTATTCTGGTTTTAAAAACAAGGATGCATCTTTGTATCAGATTTTTGCAGGTCATGCACAAAAGAAGGAAATGGAGATTCAAACAGCGCTAGAGGCTGTTGATGAAGAACTTCAGGTACCGGTTCAGTATCAGGCATCAATAAAGAAATGCAGCACAGACAAGATGGAGCAGATGCATTTTGATACAGCTGACTGTACTGAAATGACAGTTGTTGCATATCCTGTTACCTTAATGTCAGGTCAGGTTGAGCTTGGTCATATTGTGTGTCAGGCAAATGGAAGCGAAAGTTGGAGTGCGTCAGAGCTTCTTGCAGCGCGAGTGACAAACGATGGAGTTTCTGCTGCGCCAGAAGATCCTGCGTTTCCATCGGGTGACAGTCTGATTCAGTCAGGAAAAGTTATGGATGGCTATGCGATTTTAGCAGAAGATGATGGCTACAGACTTTATTATTCACCTCTTTTGAAAAATAGCGCATTAATGCAGCACTCATCATCTGATCAGAGTCTGTACGGTGTTTGGCGCTATGAACTTACTCAAGAAGAATGTGAAATTACACTTCCTGTATTGATTAGCGTAAATAAAAAGACAACAGATGATGACGAGATTGATGCTTCAAATGGCGCGCTTGTCATGTGGGATGCTGAAAGTGAGAAACCAAAGTATGAGGGTACATCATATGAAGTTAACGTTACAGCTTTATCGAAGACAAACGAGGAGACGCTTTTACTATCAAAAGAAGAAATAGCTTCAGATGAAGAAACTTCATATTCGTGTCATGTCAGTGTGCCAGAAGACTGTGTAAGCCTGACTGTGCAGGTAAAAAGAGAAGGCATTACAGACAAAAATGGATTTACAATAAGCAGACCATCAACAAGTACACTTTCTGTGCGTATTAAAGAAGACGAATCAGAGCCAGAGACTGAAACAGAAAGTGAAACAGAAAGTGAATCTGAAAAGCCATCAGAGACTGAGACAGAAAGTGAGTCTGAGACAGAAAGCGAATCAGAGTCGGAAAGCGAATCTGAATCAGAGACACCGCCAGAGCCAGAACCTCTTGCAGCACCAGAGCTTTTTGTTTCAGATAAAAAGCAGGAATTTTTGTACCCGATTTTTGATCTGGATGAAAATGGAAACTGGAAGGATTCTGGAAGAAAGGCATCTGCATGGCAGGGAAGCATTTATTTTGATGTGGATGCGAATGAAGAAGGATGTGCAGGCTATAAGATCAATGTGCTGTCACTGCTTAAATCAAGGCAAATGACAAGAGATACACTTTTTTATCGCGATGCCTTTTCCTTTGAAATTATAAAGGATGACAGTCAGGCAGGTTTTTATGTTCGTAGTATGCTTTCAACAAAGTCAGGCGGCTACACGATGGAGCAAAATGATACACAGGGTGGTCTTATTGGTGTATATGAGATGTATACAGACCGTTCAAATGGTATCTATACATATCTTATTCCATATTATGTTTCATGTGAAAGTAAGCAGGAAAAGGTCCTTGTATATGCATGGCTAAAGCAGACAAACACGACAGATGAAAATGGAGATATTCTTTCTGCCAGGTTTGAAGTGTTTGTGACAGATGGAGCAGCACCGCTTGGAGAGGCTTACATAGCAGACTTAGATTGTGCTGTAATGAGTGTGCAGGCACTTGCAGGGACAACAACTGCAGAGGGAGAACAAAAGCAATGGTTAGATTCAGATGTGACAAGTCTTTATCGTGATAAAGGTACAGATGAATTTAAAAAGACACAGAAAGAAAAAGAAAAGATGGAGGATACTTTTTCTGATGCTAGTGTAGAGCAATGCGACAATACAGGCTTTGCATATTGTTTTGCACAAGGAACTGGAATTAGTGAATATCTTGTTCAAACTATGCAGCAGCGCGTTACAAGGGAAGGAAAACAAACATGCACATATCGTTTGCTTCCTGTTTATTGGAAATATGATACAGATGGTGTTCAAAAGAAATACAGTGTCTATTTACCAGAAGACGGCTATGCAGTGCCTTATACTGAGCAGGTCAATGGAAATGAGCCATATCTTTTATACGATCTTTCCATTCGCTTTGCAGCAATGGATGAGATTGGCCTAAGCGATTGGTCAAAGGTTAGTGCAAACGTACATGACGGTGATAATAAGACATTTGTACTTTCAAAAAACACAAGTCTTGGTCATTTGACAGCACCAAAGTTTACTGGTTTGGCAGGTGAGATAGAGAAATCGTATACGCTTTTAGATCAAAGTAATCAGCCTGTGTCAGAGATATTGGCAAAGACAAATGAAATTTCCTGGAGCTTAAACAGCGACTGGGAAAAGGCAGCAGGTTTTGATGCGACACTTTTCTTTAATTGTCAAGATGGTGAGACAAAAGAGATTACCTTTTATTGGAGGGCAGAGGATTGGATAAAGGATCCTGCTGCATGGGAAGCATCATATGGAAGCAGTTTGCTGGAGAAACTGACAGTTTGTGAAGCAAAAGAGGAAGAAACGACTGAAGAAGAAACGACTGAAGAAAAATCGACAGAAGAAAATTCTATCGAAGAAAGCTCCACCGAAGAAGCTTCAAGTGAGAAGGCAACAATAGAAAATACGTCTAGTAAGCCATCCCCAACTGAAGAAGCAACTTCTAAAGAAAGCATATCCTCAGAAGAAACAATGCAGACACAAGAGCAGGAAAGTACAACACCACTGCAAACACAAGAAGCGACAACACTTTTGCCATCATCAGAAACAGCGCCGACGTCTGCAGCAGAAAGCACTACGATAGAACAAGTCCTAGAAACACAGGTGCAGCAGTCAGAAACATCATTGCCAGAGATACAGCAGACGATGGAGGAAGCATCACCAGCACCAGTGCAAGAGGCAAAGATTGAGCGAAAAAATGTCATTTTGCGTGCAGCAGCACCAAGCATAAAATCGTTTCTATTTGAGGTAAAAGCTGTGCTTACGATAACATCCACTGTTCTTACAGACGGAAGTACACAATATCAGTTTACACTGACAGTTCCAAAGGAGCTGCCAGATAATTACACAGATGAAGAACAAAATAAACTTAAGCTGATGCAGCTTGATCATATAAAGACAATAGTTGTGCTGCAGGATGAGGACAGCCCATATTATGGACAGATTGATGTAGAAGTGACTAGCGAATAAATTAGAAAAAGCCCTCCTAGCTTCAAACGAAGCTAGGGGAGCTTTTTCTGATTTTACTTTGCTTTTTCTTGAATTTTAGCATGTTCGCGCTCGGCATGCTCTGTCTGGCGTTCCATTTTCAGCTCCCAATGGATCAGGAATGTTAAAAGCGCACGCAGTACAATTACGGCTCCAAGAATACTCAGTTCCTCAATTGTATGGGAGACAACTGTTTTTAAAATCTCGCCTGCCATTTTAAATTCCAGAGACAGCGCCAGTGTTTCAGCCAGATCAATCTTTACTCTTGTATCATCGGAATTTAGACCGGAACGTATAAATTTGATAAATGATTTTATCGTTCCATAGGCGACAATAAAGACGCCGATCAGTTCTAGGATAGGAACAAGATATGAAATGACCACTTCAAGAATAAAATCAAGAAATTCTGCCGACATAAAAGAATCCTCCTGTGTATACTTAATATCCATCATAGTATACATAGGAGAAAATAGCAAATGATTTTTTATTCAAAATGAACATCAATTACCATAACTTCGCTATTTGTTCCAACGCGCATGTCGGGTCCGTAGACACCAATGCCGGAAGTGACAAAGCTGTACATGCTGTCAATCATTTTCATGCCCCAGTGATTTTCCCACACAAACGGCTGAACAATCGTCAGTGGGAAAAACTGGCCGGCATGTGTGTGACCAGAAAGAACTATATCAACACCGTGCGCATTGTAATCAGACAGATGATCAGGTTCATGGCTTATCACAAAAAGCGGCATAGATGGATCAAGATTCTTTGTGAGTTCATCAAGAGAAGCACGTTTTTTTGTTCCATTTCCGGTGCGTTTTTCATCAAGACGTCCAGTAAGATAAAAGCTGTTGTCTATTATTGCTGTCTCATCCTCAAGCACGCTAATATTACTTTTTTCAAGAAATTCATACATGCGCGGATCGCGCGGTGCATTTTTTGAAGAAATTGGAAAACCGGCAATCAATGTCTCTGTTACATCATGGTTTCCAAATACGGCATATGTTCCGTAAGTGCTGTTTATCTGTGACAGGAGCATTTCAAGACGCTCTGGATTATCAAGTGCATCGAAATTATTATCAAAAATATCTCCTGCAATCACAACAATATCAGCATTCTCGGAATTAATTGTATTAACCATGTCCTCAATCTGGGAGCAGCCAACACTGTAGCCAAGATGAAAATCTCCAAGTAAAATCATTCGTAAATCTGTCAGCTTGCCGGCACTTTTTTGAATAGTGGCTTTATAGTGGGCGGTAGTCAGCATCTTTGCGTGAAAGCATCCATATACGGTAAAGCTGATACTAAGTAAAATGACAAGCAGGCCAAGTATAGTGCGAAGAAATATAGAATACAACAGATGCTTGATTGATTTTATATGACGTGAAGCAAACTTTAGAAGCAGCAAAAAAAGATCAGCTGTGAGAGTAAAGAAAATCAGATAAATTAAGAAGCCAATCCAATAATTGCTGAATCGCAAAATTAAGAGCTGGTAATCATTTTCAGGAAGAAATTTCCCTAAAAAAATGCTGACAGCAAAGATTAATATTAGTCCGCACACAATAATGTTAAAGGCGCGGCGCTTTGGAAGATATATCTTTTTTGTCCATCTGCAAAATGACCACATAACGTAGCAGCAGAGAATTATATAGACAGTTAGCATGAACCATTTCAGCATAGGCGTTACCTTAACCTTTTTTGAGTGATCGTGTTGTGCCGCCATCCTCGAAGGTCACTGGAAGAAGTGTCAGGCTAGGAATCATAGAACGATCCTCTGTTGTGATAATTTCTACACATTTTGCGGCAAGCTGCGGCAGTGGTTGGCACATTGAGGAGACAAAAAGATCTTCTTTTAACCCACCAAATTTGCGGATACCGTCAAAACCAATAAGCTGTACATCTTCTGGGACACGGTATCCTTCCTTTTGCAAAAGCTTCTTGAATAGATAACCGTGATAATCTGTATGACAGAAAACTCCGTCAAAGGAAAGAGAGCCATCTGATTTTTTATGCTTATCAATAAATTGCTTCATCATATCAATGAAATTATCACAATCTTCCATATCAAGAAAGTCGGGAGTTATATGAAATTTTTTGCAGGCAGCCAAATAGCCATCTTTTCGCTTGTCAGATTCTCCAGGAAAGATAGAATGAAAACGAATGTATACTGGATGGCGACAGCCAAGCTCAAGCAGCTTTTCAATAGCCATCATGCTGCCATTATAATTATCTGACCCAACTCGAGGAATGTTGCGATTTTCAAAGAAGCGGTCGAAGACAACAATCGGAATATCAGGATTGATAAAATTTCCAATATCTGAGTAGGTCAGTGCAACAATTCCGTCAACTTTGTTTTGCGTTGCCAGATTTAAATAAGTAATCTCCTTTTCAGGAATACCATCTGAGCAGCAAAGCATTGTTTTTAAGCCTTTTTTATATAAGGCATCCTCAATGTAATCGGTAAAGGCAGCAAAAAAAGGATTCAGCATGTTGGGAATAATCACGGCAACTAGTCCTGTTTTTTTTGTTTTTAATCCTCGTGCATAGGTATTTATTTCATAGTGGAGGCTGGCAATGGCAGCTTCCACTTTCTTTTTATATTCCTCGCGCACAGTAATTCCGTTAATAACTTTAGAAACGGTGCCAAGTGAAACTCCAGCCTCCTTAGCAACGTCTTTCATAGTGGGCGCGTTTGTTTTTGTCATAAAGATCCTCCTGAAACAAGATATTAATGAATAGTATATCATAATTTATTTATAAATAGTATACCACAAAAATATGAAACGTTATATTGTTGCATATGCACAAAAGCAAGATAATAAAATTGAATATACTGCATATAAATGAGAAAAATATAAGGAAAATAGTTGACAATATGAAAAAACATAACTATAATGAAAATACAAACATGAAACGTTTCAAGTAACACTCAAAGTAAAAGAAAGAAGGGAAGAGCATGAAGAAGGCAAAACAAGGAGCAGTGCCTGTTCCGAAGAAAAATCTGTGGAAGCAAATCGCAAAGCATTGGGAGTTTTATGTGCTGTTGCTTCCAGGCATCATTCTGACAATTATTTTTAAATATGTTCCAATGTATGGTGTACAGATTGCTTTCCGTGATTACAATCCAGTTGGAGGCTTTTTTGGAAGTCCGTGGGTAGGATTGAAATGGTTTGAGCGTTTCTTTAACAATTATAACAGCATACGAATGATCAAAAATACAGTATTGCTGAGTCTTTACAGTATTTTGTGGACATTTCCAATTCCGATCATACTGGCACTTTTGATCAATCAGGTGAAGTGGAAAAAGTTCCAGCGTGTTTCGCAGACGATACTCTATGCACCTCATTTTATTTCAACAATGATCCTGTGTGGTATGCTTAGAATTTTTCTTTCTCCATATGGAGGACTGATCAGTACAATCATTCAGGCATTCGGCGGAAAAGCAACTAACTTAATTGACTCTGCAACTGCATTTCGTACCATCTACATTTCATCTAGTGTATGGCAGGACGCAGGTTGGGGAACAATCATTTACATTGCAACATTATCAAGCGTAGATGCGTCACTGCATGAAGCTGCAAGAGTGGATGGTGCGACACCGCTTCAGAGAATCTTCTATATTGACATTCCTGAACTTGTACCTGTTATTGTAATTCAGCTGATTATGTCGTTTGGAAACTTGATGAATGTCGGATTTGAAAAGGCATATCTGCTTCAGACAAGCTTAAACAAGGCAACATCAGAAATTATCGCAACTTATGTATATGAGCAGGGTCTTTTGAAGGCAATGTACAGTTTTTCAACAGCAGTTGGATTATTTAATACTGTTGTTAATATAGTGTTGCTGGTTGTGGTGAATACAGTATGTAAACGCCTGTCAGATGTGAGTTTTATTTAAAAGGGGGAATAAGATATGGCAAGCAATATGAAAATAAAAAAGAAATCTTCCGAGAAGACATTTGACATTATCAATGGTGCGTTTTTATTGATTCTTGTTATTTTAGTAGCATATCCGCTGTATTATGTATTAATTGCGTCAATCTCTGATCCATATGAGGTTTATGCGGGAAAAACATTCTTATTGCCTTCGAAGATCACATTTGAGGGTTACAAGAGAGTATTTAAAGAAAACTCAATTGCAGGAGGCTATCTGAATAGTATTTATTATACTGTTCTTGGAACAGTAGTATCTGTTGCACTTGTATTGACAACAGGCTATTGTATGTCAAAAAAGACGCTTCCATTTCGACGCGCAATCATGATCTTCTATGTTATTACAATGTATGTTGGCGGTGGATTGATTCCGACTTACCTGGTTGTATCAAAGATGCATATGCTTAATAGTGTTTGGGCACTTATTCTTCCTGGCGGTGTATCTGTTTACAATGTTATTGTAACAAGAACATTCTTTGAGACAAGCATTCCGCAGGAGTTATATGAGGCTGCATCTATTGATGGAAGTGGAAATATCCGTACTTTTGTAAAGATTGCACTTCCGCTTGCAAAGCCTATTATCGCAGTAATGGTTATCTTTACAATGGTTGCTTATTGGAATGACTGGTTTACAGCACTTATTTACATGCAGGAAAAAAGCAGATATCCACTGCAGCTTGTTCTTCGTCAGATTTTGATTCAAAGTCAGGCGATGGCAAGCATGATGGGAAATATGGATGGTGGTTATGCGGAAGCAAATAAGCTGACAGAGTTAATTAAGTTTGCATCAATTGTAGTAGGCTCTGTTCCGATGCTGATTGCGTATCCGTTTGTACAGAAATATTTTGAAAAAGGCTTTATGGCAGGAGCTGTAAAGGGCTGATTTGTCCAAATGCCAATATAATAAAAGGTTATAATAAAAAGGTTACAATAAAATAAACAATATATATTTTTTAAGGAGGACTTTGTAATGAAAAAGGCAAACAAAATGATGGCACTTACCATGGCAGCAGCAATGCTGGTTCCTCAGATGGCATTTGCAGGTGAATCTGAGCAGACCACATTCAATATTTTTGCAGGCGTCAGCGCATTATCACCAGACAATAGTGAGAAGCCGCTTGTGCAGCAGATGAATGAGGCAATGGGTGTAAGCATTGACTGGAACTGTGTATCAGGTGATACGTTGACTGAGAAGAAGAATCTTATTTTAAATGCAGGCGTTGATATGCCAGATGCATTTATGGCAGCAGAGTTATCTGACTATGAGCTGATTAATTATGGTGGATATGGTGTGCTGATTCCTCTTGAAGATTACATCAACGAGGAGACAATGCCTAATCTGACAGCATTGGCAGAGAAGAGACCAGAGCTTCTTGCTACAGCAACTATGCCAGACGGTCACATCTATGGACTTCCAGGTATTTCTGAGATGGGTTACATTGATGATGATGGTACATATATTGGAATCGGTGCTATTCCGCAGTTTACTGCAATCAATAAGGATTGGCTGGAGGCAGTTGGAATGGAAATGCCAACAACACTCGATGAACTCCATGATGTACTTGTTGCATTTAAGGAAAATGACTGCAATGGAAATGGTGATGCAACTGATGAAATTCCGCTTTCCTTTATGGCAAACAATTGGTGTGCTGGAATGACAACATTGTTTGCAGGATTTGGCTTTACCGATTACAATGCAGATCACAGAGCAATTGACAATGGAAAGGTATACTATCAGGCAACTAGCGAGAATTACAAGAATGCAATTTCTTATTTCCATAAATGGTTTGAAGAAGGCTTGATTGACATTGAAGTATTTTCTCAGGATTCCAGCCAGTATATTGCAAAGGGCAATGGAGAGGATGCAAGACTGGGCGTGTTCACCTGGTGGGAAATTCCAGAGGTTGTAGGAAATGACAGAGCAGCAAGCTATGAGTATCTGCCGATTTTAGATGGTCCGGACGGAACACACCATGTTAACTTGAATGAGTGTGGAACAACAAGCCATGGCAGCTTTTCAATTACAAGCGCATGTGAAAATCCAGAGCTTTTATTAAAGTGGGTTGATCAAATGTATGAGCCACTCAACAGTATGCAGGCAATTTATGGTGCAATCGGTTCTTATTGGAGCGAAGAGCCAGATGAAAATGGCTGCTACACGATGAGAGATTTAAAGGATGGCGAGACAGCAGGTGAGCTGAAGTCAAAGAATGAATTGTTGGGACCTACAGAGCAGCTGACAGAGGATTATGGTAAGTACTATTATCTTGAGGATCGTGCACAGCAAAGAATTGATGATACACGTGATTTCTGGTTCCAGTATGTAGATTCTACAGAGTATTATCCATCTGTTGTGTTTACAGAAGAAGAAACAAATATCATTAATGACTATTTAAGTGATTTAAAGGCATTGACAGAGGAAAAAACTGCTCACTGGCTTACAGATGGCGGTATCGAAGATGAGTGGGACGATTATGTTTCCGCAATGGACAGCATGGGACTGCAAGAAGTTGTTGCAGCATGGCAGGCTGCATATGACCGTTATGTAGAGGCTCAGTAAAAAAAAAGACCTGAGAAAATGGGGCAGGCATGAAAATGCCTGCCCTTGCTGTATCCGTGAACGATGATAAAAAGCTCATGGACAGAGCAGGGGCAGGGAGTGGATGAAAAAGAATATAAATTATAGCAAAGAAGTACAACAAAGGGTCAATATCAAAGGAGGATGAAAATGTTATCACAGTTTAAGATGAATCCAGATCCAGCGTATCAAAACAGGATAATTCCTGAAAGAGAGGATGCTTCTTTTTTTGATGGATATTCGGTGTGGTTTTATAAGGAGCAGGGAGAACTGCAGCAGGCCGAGGCTTTTACACTTGAATTTGAAATTGCTCCATTTGGTATTTCAAGTGAAGGTGATGCTGTATTTTCCTGTATGGATCGAAAAACAAGTGAAGGAATGGCAGTAAGACTGACATCAGATCGAAAGGTTGAAGTGGTTCTTGGTTTTGGTGGACGACAGCTTGTATTTTATTCCATTCGTGAGAATGTTGATATGGGAAAATGGAATCATATAGTTGTGATTTACCGTTTTCGTGAAGGCTGGTGTGATCTGGTTGTCAACGGCATTTTATCAAATCGTTTACAGTTTGGCCGTTTTCAGAAGATCAAATGGCCGAGACATCCGATTTTTATCGGAAAAGATGCCGATAAGGATTGTTTGACACCTCAGATGGGTGTTTTCTGGGGATGGATGAAAAATATACAATTTTTATCAGAAGCAGTTTCAATTGAACAAGCTATAAAAGATTCAAAAAGAGAAAATTCTTTAGAGAAAGTATTATACACGCCAAACAGAACAAGATTTTTAGATGATGTAAACCGCCCACAATATCATTTGATTGAACCAGAAAAATGGATGAATGAGCCGCATGCACCATTTTTTTTCAATGGTTATTATCATATCTTTTATCAGGCAAATTTGCATGCACCTATATGGGATTCAATCCAGTGGGGACATTTGGCAAGCAAAGATATGGTTCATTGGCAGGATCTGCCATTGGCGTTGCAGTCGGAAAAAGGTTTTTATGATGAGCTTGGATGCTGGTCAGGAAGTGGACTAGTTGATAAAGATGGTGTGCCGCGCATTTATTACACTGCTGGAAATAGTAATCGTTTCCCTAATCAGGCAGTTGCATTGGCACAGCCGGAAGACACAGAAGAAGATCCGCTTTTAAAGAAATGGAAAAAATATCCGTCATTAATAAAAGAACAGGATATAGGCTGGTTGGGAGAATTTCGTGATCCTTTTGTTTGGATAGAGAATGATAGTTACTTTATGCTAGTTGGTACAGGTGATGAGCACAATGGAGGTGGAAATGCAGCATTGTACGCCTCTTCTGACGGATTGCATTGGGGTTCATGTGGAATGCTTGTTGATTATGATTATGAGAGTAATCAAAGATGTGGTCATGTGTGGGAACTTCCTGTGTTGCTGCCGCTTCGAGATGATTCTGGAAAGATTGTATGTCATATTATGATATTTTGTGCCTGCCAAATTGAACATGATATTGTTGAAACATATTATTTTCTTGGAAACTGGGATGCGTCAAAGCGAACATTCACAAAGTGGAATGATCGTGCACAACTTCTAGATCTTGGACATGGTACTTTTACTGGACCAAGTGGATTTGTTACACCAGACAAACGAAGCGTTGTATTTACAATCGCGCAGGGAAAAAGATCCTTTTATGATGAATATCATGCAGGTTGGGCACATAATGGCGGGCTTCCTTTGCAGCTTTGGTGGGATAATGGTCTAAAAATGCAGCCGGTTCGTGAGATTTTATCATGCAGAGAAAAAATGCTCATTGAACTGACAGATTGCAGTATCGAAGAGCTGAATAATGATTTGGAACAGATTCATTCTAATCGTATGTATGTAAAGCTGAGTACAGATGCTGATGAAATAGTAATCAATACGGAAAGTGTCTTGGATGCGTCAAAGTCTGTTCAGGTAGTGTATAACCGCGATACAAAACATTTCTTTGCACGAAACGCAGAAGGAAAGGAAATTTCAAGATTTCGCGATTCATGTGATTTAGTTGAAGTTGAGGGAGAAATTACGATAGAGTATTTTCTAGATCATTCGATGATTGAGGTTTATTTAAACCAGAGAAAAGCAATGACACTTAGAAATTATGTGGCAGACGGAGAAAGAAAAATCAGCGTAAGCTCAAGCAGCACCAATGCAAGAGTTAGTTCTATACAGCTTTGGAATATGCAAAGTGCTTATGATGAAAAAGAGTCTTGACAAGATACATAAACTTGGTAAAATAGCACAAAAAATAACATGAAAAATTGCTGTTTTGACAATGTGTTAAGCGGTTGACATAAATGGCATTTCGCGTATATACTTACAGTGTAAGATAGGTGCGCAAACGAATTTAATAATAATAATAAAGACAGCAAAAGGGAGGAAATATGATCAGCGAAAAATTAGAAAAGGCGAGAGCTTATGAAGCAGAGAACGAGAAGAAGATCACACCACTGATGAGACCGGTGTTTCATCTGACGCCGCGAGTTGGCTGGATGAATGATCCAAATGGTTTTTCCTATTATAATGGAAAATATCATATGTTCTATCAGTATTACCCATATCGTCCATTCTGGGGACCGATGCATTGGGGTCATGCAGTGAGCGAGGATCTGTTGCACTGGAATTATCTTCCTACAGCACTTGCACCAGATGAACCGTATGAAAACGGCGGCGGCTGCTTCTCAGGAAGTGCAGTGGAGCTTTCTGATGGACGTCAGCTTCTTGTGTATACTGGTGTATTATCTGAAAAACAGCCAGACGGAACGATGCACGATGTGCAGCAGCAGTGCGTGGCAGTTGGTGATGGAGTAAATTATGAAAAGTGCGAAAATAATCCTGTTATGACGGCAAAACAGCTGCCAAGTGATTCAAACAGATTTGATTTTAGAGATCCGAAGGCATGGAAGGCAGCAGACGGAAGCTATCGCTGTGTGATGGTAAACTGTGATAACAAGGGAGATGGACGTGCAGTTTTGTTTGAAAGCAAGGATGGCTTCTCATGGAACTTTAAGAGTATTCTGACACAGAATAATGGAAGGTTCGGAAAGATGTGGGAGTGTCCAGATCTGTTTGAGCTGGATGGAAAGGCAGTTTTGATTGTAAGCCCGATGGAGATGGAGGCAGAAGGACTCGAATATCCAAATGGTCACGGTGTTGTATGCCAGATCGGAACTTACGACGATGAGACAGGAACCTTTACATGTGAGCATGCACAGTCTGTTGATTACGGCATTGATTTTTATGCACCTCAGTCTACACAGACACCAGATGGCAGAAGAGTCATGATTGGATGGATGCAAAACTGGGCGTTTGTTAACCAGCATGCAGAGACTGAGCCTTGGTTTGGTCAGATGGCACTGCCAAGAGAGCTGTCAATTGTTGATGGCAAGCTTATTCAGCGTCCGACAAAGGAATTTGACGCATTACGCAAAAATCCAGTTTCACACAATGGTGTGTGTGTATCAGGTTTAGAGGCAGTAAAGCTTGAAGGCATTGAAGGGCGCGTGGCTGATGTTGAACTTACGATTGCACCAAAAAGCAAGGACAACAGTTACTATATGTTTGAAATGCGTTTTGCACAGGATGACAAGCATTATACAGCACTTCGCTATCGTCCGCATGAGTCTGAGCTTGAGCTTGACAGAAGCTACTCTGATTCCAGAATCGCGATGATTCACAAGCGTTCCTGCAAGGTAAAAGATAACGGCGGTAAGCTTAAGCTTCGTGTTGTAATTGACCGTTTCAGTGCTGAGGTTTTTGCAAACGATGGTGAGCAAGTGATGAGTGTAACATTTACGACAGATACTGCAGCAAAGGAAATTTCATTTGTGGCAGATGGAACAGTATACATGGATATTGTAAAGTACGATATTGAGTAATTCGCAATATCGACAAAAACATAATCAGATGCCAGAGCACGACAGCTGCAGGGAGGCAGAAAAAAATTGAAAACAAACTCGGATGAGATGCATAATCAGGAAATGCTATTAAAAAAAATAAGACAGAGCAGTGAAGTTTTTGATAAATTGGCAAATTCATATGAGGTTTGGGTGCCGGAAAGCGGCTGGCTTGCCGGCCGCCGAAACCGGGATAAGAATGACAGCAAAAGAAAATATCTTGATGATTGGACGATGCTTTCGTTTGTTTTTGAAATAGATAATTGTCATTATCCTATGGCGGACAGTTATCTTCAATATGGCATTGATGGTGTGATTAGAATTGCAGCAGAGACACTTGAAACACTTCAAAATAATTTGCAAAGCAAATTGCAGGATCAAACGCAGTTAGATATTGCGTACTTGGAAAGTTTGCTGCATGTCTGGAAGCGTTTTCGACAGTTTGTTGCAGATCACATGGTACTTGCACTAGAAAGTGCAAAGCAGGAAACAAGTGATACTAAAAAGAAGCGTTATGAAAAAATTGCAAAGATATGTCAGAATTTGACAATAAACAAGCCAAACACATTTTGCGAGGCACTTCAACTTTTTTGGTTTACATATTTGTTTCGCAGTCCATTTGGCGCAGGATGTATTGGAAGACTTGATCAGCTGTTATATCCATTTTATAAGCATGATTGTGAAATGGGTATTTGGGATCAGCAAGAAGCAGAAAAAATGCTTGAAGAGATGTTTACCAGAATGAATGAGATCAATACTGGTGATACGCTGCGAAATCTGATGCTTTCAGGACAAGATGCCAAAGGAAATGACCAGACGAATGAGATTACTTATTTGATTCTGGTAGCGTATGAAAATACGGGCGGATCTGAGCCGCATTTGAACGTACGTTTTCACGAAAAAACACCGAAAAAGCTTCGCGATAACTGCATAAATATGTTGTCATCTGGAAGTGGACAGCCAACAATCTATTTTGATGAAGCTGTACTTCCTGCAATGGAAAAGGCTGGTATTTGTCACGAGGATGCCTGCCAATATGCAAATGACGGTTGTACAGAGACGGTAATTGCAGGAAAGAGTGCGATTGTTTTCTGGCAGTATGAGATGGTCAAAACAGTGGAACTTACCTTGTTTGGAGGAAACGAAAATCCGTGTGTTAAGCCAGTTTCTATGAAAAAAAATAGCATACATGGGGCGGATTTTGTACCGAAAACAAATCTTTTGATTGGAATTGAATCAAAAAAACCACAGGAGTTGACTACATTTTCTGAGTTTTTAAGTGCTTTCTTTGAGCAGATGGATCATCAGCTTGATCATTACTTTTTGATGATTAAACAGAAAATGCAGGAAGACCAGACAGTATCCATTACTAGTCCATTTACGGCAGGTACTTTTGAAAAATGTTTAAGAACTGGAAAAGATCCGCTTCGAGGCGGTGGTTTTGATATAACTAATTATCAGCTGCTTTCTGGAAGCATTGGAACAGCAGCTGACTGCCTTTATGCTATAAAATCAGCTGTCTATGAAAAGCATCTGGTGACATTAGAAACACTTATTAAGGCACTTTCTGTTGATTTTGAAGGCTATGAAGTGCTCAGACAGCAGCTTTTGCATCTGCCAAAGTATGGAAACGACAAAAATGAGGTAGATGAGCTGGCGAATATGATAGCTACACATTTTTTAGAAAGAGTAAATCAGTTTAAAGGTCCCAAGAATACACTGCTGTATCCAGGTCTGTACAACATTGATTTTAAAATCTTTGCAAATGTAACAGGTGCTACGCCAGATGGGCGACGTTTCCGCGATGCGATTGCAGAACACTGTAGTCCGACACCGGGGGCTGCAAAGAAGGGCCCGACAGCTATCTTGAACTCAGCATCAGCGCTTCCTATGAAAGAGGGCTTTGCGTCATCAGTGCTTCATCTGACGCTAGACAAAAATGGCTACAGTATGGGTGCAGACCGCATAAAAATCATAGATACACTTTTGCGTGCATCCGAAAAAAAGAAGATTCCGGTCTTGAGCCTTACTATGTATGATAAGGCTGAGCTTTTAGATGCCCAACTTCATCCAGAAAAGCATCAGGATTTGATTGTGCGAGTCTGGGGCTTTCAGGCAAGATTTACAGAGCTTGATACAGAACTTCAGGATCATATTATCAATCGAATCAGCTGACAAGAATGGAGGCAAAGGGTGGAACAAACAGCAATGGTCATGGATATTCAGCGCTTTTCGATCCATGACGGACCAGGAATTAGAACAACAGTGTTTTTAAAAGGATGTCATATGAGCTGTCTGTGGTGCCATAATCCAGAGTCCCAATATGCAAAGCCGCAGCTTATGTTTTATGAAGCGCAATGTATTGGCTGCGGACGATGTGTAAAAAAATGCATCCGATATACATTTAAGAAGAAAACACGGCCAAACACACAAAATCACGTTCTTTATGAGCCAGATCTTAAGATCTGTAGGGATTGTGAACAAATGAGAAGCTGTGCAGAAAACTGTCCGTCAGAGGCTCTTCGTCTGTGTGGAAGAGCCATGACAGTGCAGGAAGTGATGACAGAAATTGAAAAGGATGTGGATTGCTATATTGATGGCGGCGGGGTCACTTTCTCAGGAGGAGAACCGCTTTTGCAAAGTGCATTTCTTAAAGAAATTCTTCCAAAATGTGCAGAAAAGAAAATTTCTGTCTGTATTGACACAACACTTGAGATTATGTGGGAGAAAATAGAGCCACTGCTGCCGTATGTCGGTTTGTTTTTGGTGGATGTTAAAATTTTGAATCCAGAGAAGGCATCTGTGTATCAAGGCATTTGCTATAAAAATATGCCGAAGAATTTAAAGCGGCTTTCTGATTTGAACATTCCGGTGATTATACGAGTGCCGCTCGCAAAAGGCATTAACGATACACCAGAAGAAATCGAAAAAAGAGAGACGCTTTTCAAATCACTGACCAACATAATTAGGATAGATTCTTTTTATGTGAGCAATCATGGAGCATCTAAGTATAAGGCATTACAAAAAGAAATGATATGGAAGGCAAGTGTAGCAGATGAAAAAAGCGATTAATTAGATATTGGAGGTATAAAATAAAATGAAACAGTATGATGTAACAGCACTTGGCGAGCTTTTGATTGATTTTACAGAGAATGGAACAAGTGAACAGGGAAATCCACTTTTTGAGGCTAATCCAGGCGGTGCACCATGTAATGTGCTTGCGATGCTTACAAAGCTTGGTCATAAAACTGCATTTATTGGAAAGGTAGGAGATGACTTCTTTGGAAAGCAGTTAAGAGAAGCTATCACAGAAGTAGGTATTGATTCAACTGGACTTTTAAGCGATCCTGAAATTCATACAACACTGGCAATGGTTCATACATATCCAGACGGTGATCGCGACTTTTCTTTCTACCGCAATCCGGGTGCTGATATGATGTTAAAGGAAGATGAGATTCCTACAGAGCTGATCAAAAACTCTAAAATCTTCCATTTTGGAACATTGTCCATGACACATGATGGTGTACGCGCTGCAACAAAAAAAGCAATCTCTATTGCAGAAGAAGCAAATGCGCTTATTTCATTTGACCCGAATCTTCGCCCACCGCTGTGGAAGTCTTTAGATGATGCAAAAGAGCAGGTACTTTATGGTCTTGGTCATTGTCATATTTTAAAAATCTCTGACAATGAGATCCAGTGGCTTACAGGAAAAGAAGATTATACCGATGGTGTAAACTGGATTCGTGAGCGCTACAATATTCCGCTGATTCTTGTATCTATGGGTAAGGAAGGAAGCCGCGCATATTATGAAGATAAGATTGTAGAGATAAAGCCATTTTTGCAGAAAAATACTATTGAGACAACAGGTGCAGGTGATACCTTCTGCGGTTGTGTACTGCACTATATTTGTGAACATGGACTAGATAATCTTACAGAGGCTGATTTGACATCGATGCTTACATTTGCAAATGCAGCAGCAGCAAGAATCACGACGCGAAAAGGTGCACTTCGTGTTATGCCAGATCGTGCAGAGATTGAGAAAGAGATTGTAAGCAGATAATAACAAAAAGGAGAAGGTATGATCAGTCAGAAATTATCCGAAGCACGAGTGTATGAAATAAAAAAGGAAGCAGAGATTGCGATTGAAAATCGACCTGTTTTTCATCTAACACCGCGTGTGGGCTGGCTAAATGATCCTAATGGTTTTTCATTTTATGACGGGTTGTATCATTTGTTTTATCAATACAATCCATATAGGCCATTTTGGGGACCTATGCATTGGGGTCATGTCATTAGCCGTGATTTGCTGCACTGGACATATCAGCCTGCAGTACTTGCACCGGATCAGCCGTATGACAATGGAAACGGCTGCTTTTCGGGCAGTGCGCAGACTCTTGATGATGGAAGGCAGATCCTTTTGTATACTGGAGTTTCATGGGAGAAACAGTCAGATGGTTCTATGAAGGAAATCCAGCAGCAGTGCATAGCATCAGGCGATGGTGAAGTTTATGAAAAGTACGAAAAGAATCCTGTAATTTCATCTGATCAGCTTCCCAAAGGATATGACAGATCGAATTTTCGTGATCCGAAGCTTTGGAAAGAGAAAGATGGAAGTTGGCGTTGTGTTACGGTCAGTCGTAATGAGACAAATGGCGGAGGCGTTCTATTATTCGAAAGCTCAGACTGCATTTCATGGAAGTTTAAAAGTGTTATGGCAGAAAATATGAATCGCTTCGGGAGAATGTGGGAGTGTCCGGATTTCTTCACGCTTGATGGGCAAAATGTGCTGATCGTGAGCACGATGGAGATGGAGGCAGAGGAACTGGAATATCCCAATGGAAACGGAGTGGTTTGCCAGATAGGTCACTTCGATAATCAGACAGGTCAGTTTCACAGTATTTCTTCTCAGTCAGTCGACTATGGCATTGATTTTTATGCACCACAGACTATGCTTGCACCAGACGGACGCAGGATTTTGATAGGCTGGATGCAAAATCTGGCATCGGTCAATCAACATTCGGAAAAGGAGCCTTGGTTTGGGCAGATGACCATTCCACGAGAATTGTCGGTTAAAAAAGGAAGATTGATCCAGCGTCCCGTAAGAGAGCTAGATGCCTGCCGCCACAATATGGTTTCATATACAAATGCAATAATATCTGGAGAAAAGACGCTTAAGGGTGTTTGTGGACGTATCGCAGATATTGAGCTTTCAATCGCACCACAAAGTGAAGAAAATAGATATTATATGTTTGAAATGCGCTTTGCGCAGGATGACAAACATTATACGTCACTTCGTTACCATCCGCATGAGTCTGAGCTTGAGCTTGACAGAAGCTATTCTGGTTCAAGAATTGCAATGGTACATAAGCGTTCATGCAAGGTGCAAGACAACGGTGGATCACTCAAGCTTCGAGTTGTAATCGATCGTTTCAGCGCAGAAGTTTTTGTAAACGATGGTGAGCAGGTGATGAGTATCACTTTTAAGACAGATTTAAAGGCAGAGAAAATTTCATTTGTTGCAGACGGTGTTGTTAAGATAGATATTTTAAAATATGAGATAAGATAAAATGAATAAAATGATATGGCATTTGATGCAATGCCATATCATTTTTTTAAAAATAAAAATGAAAGAAAACAAGAATATAAATAAAAATATACATCACAAAAGTTATATAAAAGTCATAATTGTTGAATTTACACAAGATACAAGGGCGGATATAATAAAAGAAAAAAGGAGGCGTAAACAAATGAGTAGTAGCACAAAAACGGGACGAAAATTAAGAAAACGTTTCAAAAAAGAACTGCCATTTCATTTGATGCTTTTGCCAGCGGTGGTGATGGTAGTGCTTTTTAAGTACATTCCAATGGCAGGGTTGAGTATTGCTTTTCAGGATTACTCGCCGCTGTATAGCATTTTTGAACAGGAATGGTGCGGATGGGAAAATTTTAAGTATATTTTTTCACTTTCAACATTCCCAAGAGTCATTTACAACACACTGTTTATTGCAATTATGAAAATTGTAGCAGGTATTATTGTACCAGTTACAGTAGCACTTTTGCTGAATGAGGTTCGAAATATTGTTTACAAGAGAACATTGCAGACGATCGTGTATTTACCACATTTTATTTCATGGGTTGCTTTAGCAGGTATTTTTCTTGACGTATTGGGAATGGATGGAATTGTGAATAATTTTTTGGCAACTATTGGATTGAACCGAGTGTATTTCCTTGGAGATGAAAAGGTGTTTCCATTTACGATGGTTGTGACAGATACATGGAAAACATTTGGATGGAATACAATCGTTTATCTGGCAGCCATTACTGGTATTTCACCAGCACTTTATGAGGCAGCGGCACTAGACGGTGCAGGTCGATTCCGTCAGATCCTTCATGTAGCAATTCCTGGTATTCTTCCAATCGTATTGCTGATGACGGTTCTTTCTATTGGTAATGTACTTCGTGCAGGTTTTGATCAGATCTTTAATCTGTATTCACCACTTGTATATTCAACAGGAGATATAATTGATACATTTGTTTACCGAATGGGCATTTTGGGAGCACAGTTTGGCCCGGCAACAGCAGTTGGATTGTTCCAGTCAGTTGTATCGTGTGTGCTGATTGTTGCAGGATACTGGGCTGCTGAAAAGTTTGCAGGATATCAAGTATTCTAAAGAAGGGAGAAAAAACATGAAACCAACGAAAGGTCAGCGGATTTTTGCAGTATTTAATTATATATTATTGACATTGCTTGCACTTTTATGTCTTCTTCCAATGTTGAATATTGTTGCACTATCATTTTCATCAAGAAATATGGTAAATGCAGGAGCAGTTACCTTCCTTCCGAAGGAGTTTACGATCAGTTCCTATCTTTATATGCTTCAAAAGAGTGGATTGATTCCGGCATTGTTAGTAACAGTAAAGAGACTTGTGCTTGGTGTGGTTTTAAATCTGATTATGACGATTTCTGTAGCTTATCCGTTATCAAAGAGTGAGAAACTTTTTAAGAGCCGCAAGTTCTATGTAGCTTTTTTCTTGATCACGATGATTTTCAATGGCGGTATCATTCCTACATATCTTGTGATTAAGCAGTTTCATATGCTGGATACCATATGGGCATTGATTCTTCCTAATTCAGTCACGATGTTTTATGTACTTCTGATGCTTAACTTCTTTAGAGGTATTCCAGATGAGATTGAGGAAGCAGCTGTTGTGGATGGAGCAGGCTGGCTGACAATTCTTTTAAAAATTTATTTGCCATTGTCACTGCCTTCTCTGGCAACGGTAACGTTGTTTATTATTGTAGGACATTGGAATGAGTGGTTTGATGGTATGATTTACAACAATCATACTGACAATTATCCGCTTATGACGTTTCTTCAATACCATGTATTAAATTTCAAAACTTCGGATCTTCGTCCAGAGCAGATTGCAGCAAACCCAGCTCTGGCAGATCTGGAGGGTCGTTCAATAAAGTCTGCGGGTATTGTATTATGTACCCTTCCAGTTTTGGTATTTTACCCATTCCTTCAGAAATATTTCGTTACTGGTATTACAGTGGGAAGCGTAAAGGGTTGATATGAGTTTGTATTAATTATGTAAAAATGTGTGGATACACATAAAATAAAGGAGGATTTTTAATATGAAGAAAAAGAATTTGTCCCTCATGTGTGCAGCAATGCTTGCAGCAACGGCAATTCCGGCAAATTTTGCAATGGCAGATGAGACAAAAGATGCAGAAAATTTAACAGAGTGGGCTATGGATGAGCCAGTTACGCTGACTGTCCTGAAAAACCAGAATCCGGCAACTGTAAATTATGCAGATGGTGAAGATCAGTATAATAACGTGTATTATAATGCATATCGCGATAATCTTGGAATTACACTTGATTTTCAGATTTGTGCAAGTGGAGATGAGTATAGCCAGAAGGTAACGCTTGCTATTGCATCAGATGATCTTCCAGATCTTTTATATTTGCCAGTAGCTGAATATTCGCAGTTAGCAGAAGCTGGAAAACTGGCACCGCTTGACGATGTGCTAGAGCAGTATGGATCAGAGCTGACAAAGAAAAATCTGAGTTCAGACGGTGGAAAAATTTTGGAAGCAGCAAAGAGAAATGATGTTTTATATGGTATCCCTAGCGGTAATGCAGAGCGTATTCCAAGTCAGTTCCTTTGGATTCGCAAAGATTGGTTGGATAAGTTAGGCTTAGATGTTCCTAAGACACTTGATGATGTTGTTGAGGTTGCCCGCGCATTTAAGAATGATGATCCAGATGGCAATGGTGTTGATGATACATGGGGACTTGGTGTTTGTAATGAGATGTCTGATTATGCTGGATATGGAACAATAGAAGGTGTTGTTAATGCATTTGGAGGATCTATTCTTCAATATATGTGGATGCCAAATGATGACGGAACAGTATCCTATGAGCCAACATCACAGGAAACTAGAAATGCTCTTGAGAAGTTGGCAGCTATGTATTCCGAAGGTTTGATTAACGAAGAATTTGGTGTATCAGACACTGATGCAATTAGTGAGGCAGTTGCAGCAGGAACATGTGGACTGTTCTATGGAACAGATGGTATATCATGGGGAGCTGGCCGCGATGCGATTGCAAATAATAATGATTGTGGATGGATGGTTATCAATGCACCTTCAGTAGAAGGTGGAGATGCAACAGCATATTCCTATACAAATTTCGATTATGTTTATGCAGTCAATGCAAACTGTGAGCATCCAGAAGCATTGATTAAATTGATTAACTTTAACAATGACCGTATCAATAGTCCAGATGCAACACTTGACAGTCTGGAAGTATGGGGCGTAAATTCAAAAACTGGTATTAATCAGTGTGATTATACATATGCACTTCTTGATCCATATTTGAATAAGGCAATTGGATATAACACAACGATTGGACAGGTATTTGCAGGAGAATTAAAGCCAGAAGAGCTTATGCCAGAGGCATATCGTTACTATGTTGGTATTAAGCGTTACGTAGATGAAGGATATGACAAGACTGGAAGTGCAAATCCAGATGATTTGACGGCATTCCAGTATGCAATGTGTTGGGGACCGAAGTTTGGTTCATGGACACGTTATTCTGAGTTGCGTGATGCTGGAATGAAGATGAGTGTTTATACAGGTGCACCGACAAAGACAATGATGAAGCGTTGGTCTACACTTCTTGCATTACAGGATGAAACATTTGTAAAAATTATATCTGGAAGTCTTGGCATTGAAGCGTTTGATGATTTTGTAACTCAGTGGAACGAGCAGGGTGGATCTACTATTCAGGAAGAAATTGCTGAAATGTATATGAAGTAAAAATTATTCAGATTAATATAAAGTAAAATTGAATTGTAGGTCTGAATAGCTATTAAAATTTAAATGTGGGCAGGAAAGCGTTTTTCCTGCCCACTTGCAGATTACAGAAAGGGATTGTTTATATGCAGTTATTTTATACACCGGATCATGCGCGTGTGGGCGATGTGATTCCATATTATGAGAATGGAGAATTTAAGCTATTTTATTTAAAAAACTGGAATCCTTATTTTGGAAGTGATAAAACGTATGGATGGCATCTTTTGACGACAAAGGATCTGATTCATTATGAATCGGAGACGGCAATTGGGATTCTTGGAGGAACTGGCTGTATAATTAAGGTAGAGGGTCTGTATCATCTGTATTATTGTGTATTTGAGGATCAGCCACAGCGTCAATATGTGTGTCATGCTACAAGTACAGATTTGACAAACTGGACAAAATATCCAGATGAGACATTTGGACCAGATGAATCAATCTATTTGCTGACAGACTGGCGTGATCCGCACGTGATTTGGAATGAGGAAGAAAAATGCTGGTGGATGATTCTTTGTGCGCAGAATCAGGGAAATACAAAACGTCGTGGATGTGTAGGACTTTGTAAGTCTGCTGATCTTCATCATTGGACATGCTGCGAACCTCTATATGCACCGCAGTCAAGCATGTCTGCTTACGAGTGCCCAGATCTTTTTTATATGAATGGGTGGTGGTATCTTGTATTTTCACAGTTTACAGACCGTTTCCAAACACTTTACCGTATGAGTCGTTCATGTAATGGTCCATGGATTCGTCCCAAGACGGACTCCTTTGACGGACGTGCTTTTTATGCAGCAAAGACATGCAGTGACGGAGAGCATCGTTATATTTTTGGATGGAATCCAACAAGAACACAAAATACGTGGAATTTTGATCCAGATCCGACACATGAGGGGTATGATTATAAAACGTATGATTGGGGCGGAAGTCTTGTCCCACATGAAATTTATGCAAGAGAAGATGGAACATTGGCAGTTCGGTCAAATCCAGCACTAAAAAAGGCTCTTACTGTTTCTAATGAAATAAAGTGGATTCCTTTGAATGGAGATTGGAAAGTGGATCAGACATCAGTAAACGTAGATTCTCCAATTGCATATGCGTCAATAATTAGTGAGAATGATGTGCCGCATCAGGGATGTTTGTCGCTTGATTTTACGTTTACATCTGGAACCGAGCGATTTGCAGTGGTACTTCAGGCAGATCAGGAATTTGCCAGAGGCTATTATTTTTATCTGGATCCTAAGCGTCAAAGAATCGAATACAAAAGTGCTATTCGTATGCATGAGCAGGGAGGATGGACATTCCAGTATGATGTGGAGCTAGAACGTCCTGTTGAATTAATTCCAAATCAGACATATTCGATGGAAATTTTTGTGGATGAATCTGTGATGGAAGTATATGTAAACGATGAAGTGGCAATGAGTGTTCGTGCCTATGATCTTCATGACCGAAAATTTGGTTTTGCTGTGTCAGACGGAGCAGTTAAATTTGAAAATGTAAAATTAATAACATTAGGAGAGTTATGATATGAGCTTATATTTTCGTCCGGAAAAGGGAGTATTGGGAGATGTGATCCCATTTTATGATAATGGTGTATTCAAACCGTTTTATCTGCGCAACTATCGAGGAAACCGAGATGCTAATCATCAGGACAGTTGGGTTATGTTAAGCACAACAGATCATGTTCATTTTACAGAGCATGATACGAAAATTGTTGGAGGAACGGGGTCTGTCATAAAGGTAGATGGAATATATCATATGTTTTTCTGTACATTTCAGGTAATGCCAGAAAAAAATTATATCAATCATGCAGTTAGTACCAATTTGGATACGTGGACAGAAATTCCAGAAGATCGTTTTGCATCCGACAATCAGATTTATGCCCCTGTGCATTGGAGAGATCCATTTGTTTTTTGGTGTGAAGAAGAAAACTGCTGGTGGATGATTTTTGCAGCGCAGAAACAGGGAATGACGACAAGAAGAGGCTGTGTTGGCCTTTGCAAATCAGACGATCTGCATCACTGGAGCTATTGTGATCCGATATATGCTCCTATGAATGCCCAGTGTGCATTTGAATGCCCAGATCTATTCAAGATGGGAGACTGGTATTATCTTGTATTTTCTTCCTATGCAGACCGTTATCAGACCTTATATAGGAAAAGTCGTAGTTTAAACGGACCATGGGAAACACCTGAGATAGATACCTTTGATACCCGCGCTTTTTATGCAGCAAAAACAGGTACAGATGGCGTTCACCGTTATGTGTATGGATGGAATCCAACACGCGAAAATAATGAGCATCATTTTGACCCACTTGGATATGATGGAAAGGATTGCAATACTTGGGACTGGGGTGGCAATCTAATCGTTCATGAATTATGGCAGGATGAAAACGGAGATTTGTTTGTTAAGCCAGTTCCTTCTGTTTTGGAAGCAGTTTCAGAAGAAGAAATCATTTCTATGAAGCCACTGACGGGAGAGTGGAAATTAGCAGAAAATAGTGCCAGTGTAAATACACCATATGGATATAGTGCATTGTTGCTAAATCCATTAAATGAGACAAGTCGTCTTTCCTTTGATATTGAAACAACGGGGGAAGCTGCAAGTGTTGGTGTTGCTATTCATGTGGACGAATCTTTTGCGGTAGGTTACTATATTAATATTGACTTTGCTCGCAGTCGTATGGAATTTAAGTCAGGTGTGCGTATGACAGAGCGAGGCGGTCAGATGTTCCCATATGAGGTGGAATTGGAACGGCCGCTTTCATCAAAGACTGGTGAATGCTTCCATGTAGATGTGATTGTATCTGGTACCATATTAGAAGTCTATGTTGATAATAGGATTGTACTTGGAACGCGTATGTTTGACATTACAGGCGGTAATTTTGGCTTGTATGCATCAGATGCAGAAGCTAATTTTATGAACATTCAGATATTTAAGAAAAAAATATAAAATTGTTTAAGATCCAGATGCGTTATTTCCTTATTCTATGCTATAATAGTGATACACAGTCATTTGAAGATATGAAACTGGAGGAAAAAACGGATGTTTGGACGTAAGAAAAATAATTTCTATCGTTATATGTTTCAGAAAAGCTTTATGCCGCTTTTTGCAATGCTTGTAGTAATTAGTATGGCATTTTTGATCTTTTTTCGTATCACAGTTGTGCGCGAGAAGCAAAAAGATCGCGAAAATGATCAGATAAGGCTTGAGACCTGTGTATCGTCTACAGAACTTCATATGAAGGAAATTGAAAAGTGGGGAAAGCAGTTACTAAACGGAGTAGATCTCCAGAAATTTGTTTATATGTATGATGATCTGGACCGCTATTCCCGCTTTTCGCTTCAAAATGAAATTTACGAGTCTGTCTATGATTTGTATTATAAAAATGAGCAGGTTGACAGTGTAGTGTTGTATATTCCGACAATGGGAAAAGTGATTACGGATCTTCATTGTCAGACATCAGTAAAGCCATGGATGGAGGAAATGGCAGAGGGGAAAGATCGTACCTGCTTGTTAGAAAACAATAAGGCGGCTACTTGTATTCATTGGGATGGTGATGGCGCAAGAGCAGTGCTTATTATCACTTGGAAAGATGCAGGTATTATGGAACAGATAGAAGCCATGTTTTTGGCGGGTGGAGATTCCATTGATTTTGTTTGGAAACCAGAAAAAGAACCAGATGAACAGATGATTTGTGCAGATTCCATATATTATCCGTTTCGTATGATCTACAAAGAGAGTAACGATGCAGAAATGAATCATTTTTTTGCTGTTATTGGATTAAGCAGTATATTGTTTATGTGTCTTTGCTTGATGATTGCAGTTATTAGTATTCAAACATGGAATCGTCAAATCTATAGACCACTGTATCAGCTGTTGATTGAGGCCTTTGATCATATGGAAAAAAATGATTTCAGCTATAGAATTGAGGTGCAGAATGAAAATGATTTTTTTCATTCCGTTTATGAAAAGTACAATCACATGGCAGAAACGATGCAACAATATATCGAGACGAATTTGCAGCAAAAGGTTCTTGTAAGTCAATCAAACTTGAAACAGCTTCAGTCGCAGATCAGTCCGCATTTTATGTATAACAGCTACTATGTTCTGTATCGGATGATTCGAAGAGGAGATCAAGAAAATAGTCTTCATCTTGCAGAATATCTGGGAAGTTTTTATCATTATATTACAAGAAATGCAGATGATGAAAAGCATCTGTCAGAAGAGATAGAACATGCAGAAAATTATGCCAGAATCCAGAAATACCGTTTTCGCGATAATTTACATGTAGAAATTGCCAAGCCAGATGAATGTATTGCTGATGTGTATGTGCCGCGGTTGATTCTTCAGCCAATCTTAGAAAATGCATTTAAATATGCATATGAAAGTGGAAATGGAGATCCAATGAGATTGGAACTTGGCTATGAGATTCGAAGTGATCGAGATTTTGATATTACAATAGAAAATAGTGGAGAAATTTCGGATGAGACTCTACAAAGCCTTAATGAGAAACTACAAAGTACAGATATGCAAATGGAAACAACGGCAATTATTAATATTAACAGAAGACTGAAATTGTATTTTGGAGATAAAAGTGGATTGTTGGTTGGGCGTTCGGAACTTGGAGGATTAAAGGTAATTGTACATGTATTTATGGGGGAGGAAACATCATGAGCATTCAGGCAGGAAGAACGATTAAAATAATAGTTGTAGATGATGAGCCAATTAGTGCGGATGATATGTCAGATGTAATTCGGGATGAATTTGGAAAAAGCATGAATGTAGATGTTCGTACGGCGTACAATGCTAAAAGCGTCATAAAGATGGTCGAAGAATCGCCTTGTGATATTTTGCTTTCAGATATACAAATGCCTGGTATGACAGGGCTGCAAATGGTAAGCATACTGAGAGAACAGTTTCCAGATATGCGAGTTCTGTTTCTGACCGGTTATGATGATTTTTCTTTTGCATACGAGGCCTTTCGGCAACATGCAGTTCAATATATTTTAAAAACAGAAGGTGATGAAGTAGTTCTGGCAGCTTTGAAGAAGGAAATAGATCGTTTGCGCGAAAATGAGAAAATTATGGAGCGCATTAATGATGCAGAAGAACGCTATACACAGATGTTGCCTGCATATAGAAGACAGTTGATTATGCAGCTGATGTTGAATCAAAAAGGGGAGTTAGATGAACTGGAAGAGCGAATGCTTGCAGGAGAATTGTATCTGGTGGTTGGGCTGCTTCAGGGAGATCATAACCACCATGTAAAAACAAAAATGATTACAGCAGGAGCAGTTTCCCAAATTGTTGCGGGATCATTTGGAAAAGAGCTTGCGTGGAGTGAATATTATTTATTCGATGATGTTTTGATTTGGGTATTTGATTTTGATACAAAGCAGTCTGTTTCCAAGACATTGTTCCATCTGATGAGAAAGGCCAGACAGCAGTTGGAGGAGCAGTTAAAGGTGACTATGTTTTTTATCGTCTCAGAAGAAGCAGTAAATGGATTGGATTTAAATGAGAAGTATGTTCAAATCAGAACTATGCTTACAAATGAGATTCTTCGCGGTTCTACAGGTGTTGCTATCCGTCATCAGGCTGATGTAGAGGGTAAAGAGGTAGAAAATGCAAAAAAAGTTTCTGAAATGAGAAGAAATCTGGAAAATATTCAACTTTTGGTGCGAAAGGGATCTATTGCAGAAGCAAAAAATGACATTAATGAAGTGATTGCCTATTTAACAACACATTCTCAGACAGAAAATTTGTTGGCAGTTGAGGCAGCGCAATCTTTGAATGCAGCAATTTTATCATATGTGAATCGAAATGGTATGATTTCTCTAATTGTAGAGGCAGAACATTCAGGTGCGATGGGTACAGTGGCTTATTTCAAAAAACTACAGGAACTTTTAGTGAATGAAGCTGAAAAAAGGATTGACAATACCGTGAAATCTGTGGCAGAATCGGTAGTGAAGTATATTAACAGTCATATCAGTGAAAATGTAAGTACATCAGTATTATCAGATGTAACTGGATATAGCTCAGGCTATCTTTCTAGGATTTTTCGCCAGGAAATTGGTATGAGTATTCATGATTATGTAGCTCAGACAAGAATGAATCTGGCTAAGGAAATGCTTGTGAATACTAATTTAAAAATCTACGAGGTCGCCAAAAATTGTGGATACGAAAATACGACTTATTTTATTAAGATTTTTCGCATCAGCACAGGGATCACGCCTCAGGATTATAGACTAAAGGGAAAGCATTGAGTGACTGAATATGTAAATGAATTTTTTGTGCAATGAAAGGAGACATTATGAAATTATACAGAATTAAGAATCGCCAAAGCTTTGGCTTTTCAGCTGAAAATCCGACTGGACAAAAAAATGGTGGTACAAAGGGTAAGGATTGTGAGAAATTAAGACCGTGTATTCAGATTGCTCCGGGAGAGACTGTTACGCTGTGTGATACAGATGGCCCTGGCATGATTACACATATCTGGTTTACCGGATATGTTGGCCATAGTTTTGTTATGCGTATTTACTGGGAAAATGAGGAATTTCCGTCTGTTGAAGCGCCTATCTCTGCATTTTTTGGCTGCGCATATGATGAAAATTTCAAGGATCGCGACGGCAACTACATTGTTTTAAATTCAGCGAAAATTCTCACAGCACCAGGACGTGGCTTTAACAGCTACTGGGAGATGCCATTTGCAAAACACTGCCGTATCACTATGGAGAACCGCGGCAAGAAGGAAGAAACGCTGTACTATATGATCTCAGGCTGGTACGGCGAGATTCCTCAGGATGCAGGCTATTTCCATGCTGCGTATCGTCAGGAGCATCCAGTTATGAAAGGACGCGCATATACAATTATTGATGGAATTGAAGGCAGAGGCTGCTTTGCAGGTGTGACACTCGCAACAGGTATGAATGGAAACAACACCTGTTGGGTAGAGGGCGAAGCAAAGATGTATATTGACGATGACCAGTATCCAAGCATGAATTATACTGGAACAGAGGATTATTTCTGCGGTTCATACGGTTTTGGAAATGATATCATTTTGAATCGTTACCAGACATTTAGCGGAATGTATACAGGACTTTTTTCTATCATGGGTGACAATCGCGAATTTTATAATGGACAGCAGCGCTTCTTGTTGTATCGCTTCCATGAGAAGGATCCGGTGTATTTCTCTAAGAATTTCAAGATGACAATTGATAATCTTGGATGGACAGGACCACGCTACGATGATTACACATCTGTTGCATACTGGTATCTGGAAAAACCATCGAAGCTCGCAAAGGAACTGCCGAGTGACGAAGAGATGGTTATGAAGTAATGAATTGACATATGCCCACGGTAAAAACCGTGGGCTTTTTGCTGTCAAAAAAATACTAAATTTTTTTGTATACTATATTGCAATATAGAATACTATGTGATATGATGCAACTAACAGGAAAAAAGAAGGAGGTGTGAGCATGAATGCTCAGTTTAAAAAAGGAGCGCTTGAGTTGTGCGTGCTGTCGCAGCTGGCGCTTCGTGACCAGTACGGCTATGAGCTTACTGAAAATATTTCAAAGGAGATGAAGCTGGCGGCAGGTACGCTGTATCTGATCTTAAAGAGATTGAGGGATGAGGAATATGTGGAGACATATCTTGTCGAGGCAGGGGAAGGACCAGCTAGAAAGTATTATCACCTCACGGTGAAGGGCTGGGCCTATCAGGAACAGTTAAAGAAAGAATGGTTTGATTTCACGGCAGCAGTTGAGCGGCTGATAGTGAGCAAAGAAAGCAAGTGAATAAAAAATAGCAGCCGAGTTAATATACGATGCTGAGTATGAAGAAAGGTGGAAAATATTATGAAAAAGAACGAGTTTTTTGCACAGCTGCGCACTGCATTTGCAGGGATGGATGAGGAATTGTTGACGGATATTCTCAGTGATTACGAGAATCATTTTAAGGAAGGTATGGAAAACGGAAAGAGTGAAGAGGAGATTTGTGAAGAACTTGGAAATGTTGAGGAAATCCGTCAGGCATTCTTAGATGAAAATCCGGCTGCTATGACAATAAATGTCAATTCAAATTCGGACACAGTGGGTAATTCTGATATTTATAATCGTTTTTATCCAGGTATTCAGCGTGTCAATGCTCAGCTCACAGATGCCGATATTGAAATCAAAAAGAGCAGTACAAATGAGGTAGAGCTGTCTGTGACTGGTGGAATTGCAGATGATATGGAGGCATTAAAAGAGACGCTTCGTGTCAGTGCGTCTGTTGGAACCCTTTCGATTCAGCAGGAAAAGAAAGCAGGGATAAGTGTTTCTTATGCTGCCTCACGCTTATTTGGCCTTAAGGTGGGGAAATATTCAGCAGGAATTGCTATTCATATTGCAGTGCCAGAGCAGTTTGAAAAAATTAAGGTAAAGAGTATAAGTGGCGATATCAAAGCAAATAACAGCAATGCAAAGACTTTATTGATTCATACTGGAAGCGGTGACGTAGGAGTGGAAGCTTGTCAGGCAGATGAACTTTTTGCATCAAGCATCAGCGGCGATGTAAATGTGATTGCATGCAAGGCAGATAAGATGGACATTGTGAGTGTAAGCGGAGACATAAAGGCCGAATTTGATAAGAGCGTGCAGTGCAGAGCAAAGAGTACCAGCGGTGATTGTAAAGTGACGATTGGAAATCAGGTAGATGCTGTAGTTTCTAGTACCAGCGGTGATATAAACGTTCGCTACATTGGAGAAATTGGACTCGAAATGGCACTTTCCAGTACGAGTGGTGATGTTTCTGCTGTCTGCGGAGAAATTAACAGTAAGGGAAAGAAAAAGGTGCAGGAGCGCTTTGGTGATCCTGACAGTAAGTTAAAGGCATCTACTATATCTGGTGATATCAAGGTACGCGATTGTTAATAAGATGTCAGTGGGAGAAAAAATGAAGCAAAATAAAAAGAAAAGCAGGGAATTTAGACGTAGATTATTCTATAAAAATAAAATGTGCTTTATCGCATCCGTAATAATGACCATTGTTATGAGCTTCTTGAACCTGATGATTTCATGGCTGATTCAGCAGATCATGGACAGCATGGCAAATCAAAATATGCAGTCTGTTGTGCGATGTGCATGGATTGCGGCTAGTGTTGTTATTGCATATACCGTGGCGAATGCAGTTTATCGAGCAGTATATCCAAGATTTTTACAACGGGCCATGCAGCAGTACCGCGATTATACGTTTTCGCGGCTGACACAGAAAAGTTTGCGCTCTTTTTCAAAAGAAGGAACCGCACTTTACGTTTCTGCGCTGACAAATGATTGCACGTCAATCGAGAACAACTATTTAGCTGCAACTTTCACCTTGATTGAGTTTCTCTTTTGTTTTTTGGGTGCATTGATCATGATGCTTTATTATAGTCCGGTGATGTTAGTTCTTGCAGTTGCTTTGTCATTTCTGCCGGTGGCTGTCTCCATGACGGCAGGAAATCGCCTGACAGAGCAGGAAAAGGAAATTTCTAAAAAAAATGAGCGTTTTGTTTCAATTGTAAATGAGCTTCTGTCGGGCTTTCCAGTCATCAAAAGCTTTCGTGCAGAGACACAGGCAAGTCGTTTATTTTCACAGCGAAATGAGCAGGCAGAGGAGGCAAAGAAAAATAAGCGCCGTACCGAGCAGCTGATATCACTTCTGGCAAATGATGCAGGAATTATTGCCCAGATGGGAATTTTTCTGGCAGGTGCATGGCTTGCAATTAGCAACAAAGGAGTAACAGCTGGTGTTGTAATTGTATTTGTCCAATTGATGAATTATATTTTAAACCCAATTAGTCAGGTGCCGCTTCTATGGTCAAACAGAAAGGCTGCGATTGCACTGATGGAGAAATTGTCAGATGCATTATCAGAGAATGTGCGCGAAGAGGGAAGAGAAAAGCTTAATGGTTTTTCAGAAAAGATCGAAGTGAAGGATCTGACGTATGGATATGAGCCAGAGAGTCATGTGTTAAAAGATCTGGATGTTCAGTTTGACGCAGGAAAGAGCTATGCAATTGTAGGAGGATCAGGAAGCGGAAAATCGACGCTTTTGAATCTTCTGATGGGAAGCAGCAGCAACTATCGGGGCGAGATTTGCATAGATGGTGTTTCAATTAAAAATATTGAAAGCGAATCGCTCTATCAGTTGATGACATCAGTGCAGCAAAATGTCTTTGTTTTTAACGATACCATAAGAAACAATGTCACTATGTTTCATGAGTTTTCAGATAAAGAAGTCACATTAGCATTGGAGCGCTCCGGCTTGTCGGAGTTTATCGAAAAGCGCGGCGAAGATTTTGTCTGCGGCGAAAATGGCGCGAATCTGTCAGGCGGTGAGCGTCAGCGAATCAGCATTGCAAGAGCGCTTCTTAGAAAATCACCAATCATTCTGGTTGACGAGGCAACTGCCGCACTTGATGCCGCCACTGCAAGAGCAGTCAGTTTTTCCATACTGAATCTGGTTGGAATGACAAGAATCGTCGTAACGCATCGCCTTGAGGAAGCGATTCTTCGCCGCTATGATAAAATCCTTGTCATGAAGAATGGAACAATCTGCGAGCAGGGAAATTTCGATACGCTTATGCAGCAAAAGGGACAATTTTATTCTCTGTTTCAGATTGCGCACTGAAGATAGATGACTCTTGGTTAAAATGTCAAATTCTCAGTTGCTGTCTTGCAATATCCCCCCAAATGGAATATTATAAAATTAGCGAGATTACGAGCAAAGAAGGGAGAACAAAGAGGCATGGAAGTTCTTGTAGTTGTAGATATGCAAAACGATTTTATTGATGGGTCACTTGGCACTAAGGAGGCTGTTTCAATTGTGCCGAAGGTGGCAGATAAGATTAAGAACTTTAAGGGATTGGTTCTTGCAACAAGAGATACACATGAAGAAAATTATTTGAGTACACAGGAAGGAACTAATCTTCCAGTGCAGCATTGCATCCGCGATACGAGAGGATGGGAGCTGAATGACGAGATCGCGTCATTGATCGATGGAAATCCGATTGACAAGCCTACCTTTGGAAGTGTGGAACTCGGAAAACGTCTTGTGGCACTTAATGAACAGATGGGAATTGATAAGATTACATTTGTGGGACTTTGCACCGATATATGTGTCATTTCTAATGCAATTCTGGTAAAGGCATTTTTGCCTGAAGTTTTGATTGAAGTAGATGCTTCATGCTGCGCAGGTGTGACACCAGAGAGCCATGAGCGTGCGCTTCGTGCAATGGATAGCTGTCAGATCACAATTATATAATGGGAGGAATCCGCAATGGAGAAAGAATTTGTATTCAAAAAAGGCAGTGTTGTCGTAGAGACAAATAAGGGAAAGGTACGTGGCTATGCCTACAATGGAGTGTCTGTGTTTAAGGGCATTCCGTATGCAAAGGCGAAGCGTTTCCATGCGCCAGAGCCGCTTGAAGCATGGGAAGGTGAGCTTGATGCGACAAGTTTTGGCTATGTGTGTCCGCTTCTTGATATGCCAAAGCCAGCTGGTGAGGTGTTTGTACCGCATCGCTACTGGGTTATGGATGAGGATTGTTTGAATCTGAATATATGGACACCATCATGTGATGAAAAGAAGCGTCCTGTTCTAGTATGGTTTCATGGCGGCGGCTTTGAAGCTGGTTCTTCAATTGAGCACATTGCGTATGAGGGTGAAAACATGAGCAGAAGAGGTGATGCAGTTGTTGTATCAATCAATCACCGCTTAAATGTGCTTGGATATTTTGATTTGTCTGCATTTGGATCAGAGTATGCCAATTCAGGAAATGCCGGAATGGATGATATCATTGCGTCACTAAAATGGGTGCAGGAAAATATTGAGAAATTTGGCGGAGATCCAAAGAACGTCACAGTATTTGGTCAGTCAGGCGGCGGTGCAAAGGTGACAACGCTTCTTCAGATGCCGGCAGCAGATGGACTTTTTGCAAAGGGCATTAACATGAGCGGTGTGATCAATGATTTGATGCCAAAACGTGGACAAAGCGGAAAAGAAATCGCTGAGGCTGTTATGGAAGAGCTTGGCGTAAGCAGTGTAAAAGAACTTGAAAAGGTACCATATGCACAGCTTGCAGCCGCTTATTTAAAGGTGCGTCCAACATTTCAGGCACAGGGAAAATATAGCGGCGGTGCCCCGATCCCGAATGAATTTTATGTGGGCGATCCAAGCGATGTAGGTTTTCGTAAGGAAAGCAGTAATGTTGCACTTATGGTTGGAAGTGTATTTGGCGAGTTCTTCACATTTGCACCGATGCCATTTGACAGAAACCATATGACAAAAGAAGAAGGTGAAAAGGTCGTTGAAAAGGTAATGGGAGAAAAGGCAGCATCAGAGCTTCTTCCACTCTTTGAAAAGGCGTATCCGACACATAATCCTGTCGATCTGACTGTGCTTGACACCATTGTTCGTGTACCGCTTCTTGACTATGTAAAAGAGCGCAGCAAAATGAACGCACAGACATATTCATATATGTTTGATCTTGAACTTCCGCTTGATGGCGGCTGGGTTCCGTGGCATTGTGCAGATATTCCGTATGTTTTTGCAAACACATCATTCACGCCATATACACAGGAAGCAGGCGTTACAGAGCGCATCGAGACAGAGATTTTTGACAGTGTTATGTCATTTGCGCGCACAGGTGATCCAAACAACAGCTCAATTCCTAATTGGCCGGCGTGCACACCAGATCATATCTATACACTCGTGACATCAAAAAATACGCGTGTTGAGTGTAATTATGATGATGAGCTTATGAAGGTTATTCCAAAGTATCGTCCTACTGATTTGCGCAACCATAGCGAAGAAGAAGGACAGATTCAGCATTGATCGGTTCTAGAGTATAAGATATAAGAAAAGGCAGGTCGTAATGACCTGCCTTAAATATTATCCACTATGTTTATTAACTAAAACTGTATTTTGCTTACACTTCATTATACATGATACCACAGCCAAAAAGAAAAGTCTAGTAATTTTTTTCTTTTCTGCTATTCTAAGGATACAGTTGTTACAGTTCATGCGTTATGCTATGAAAGCCCTCCGGTGCAATGGTTTCGTCGCCGGACCAAACTCCGCAATATTGGCTTATCCATGAACTGTAAATAAAATATTGAATTGCCGTGCGGCAGAAAGGAAGGATGATACCGTGGAAAACGAGCAGATGTTAGAACAGAAAAAGCTAGATGAATTCTTGCAGGTCATCAACGAAAATTTAAAGGAGTTAAGAGAGAAGAAAAAGGAAGTCGATCAGGAGAACAAAGAACTCTATGATGCTTACATGGAAGGCGATGTGGAGCTGTATAGCTCTCTTATGGTCAGCAGTACGATGCAGGATCATGTGAATCATTCCATTACAGCAAATGAGAGTGCATTGGAAAAGACACATTTTGGCAGAATCGACTATCTGGATCAGGAGAAAGGGGAACAGTATCGCCTCTATGTTGGAAAGCACGGAATTACAAAAAATGCAACAGATATTGTAATTATGGATTGGAGAGCAGCGGCCGCTTCGATCTATTATGAGGGAACGACAGGAGAATGCAGCTATCGGACGCCACAGGGTAAGATGATTCCGATTCGCCTTGATTTGAAGCGTACATTTGATATTGACGGTCCTGTATTAAAGGGCTTCTATGACAGTGATACGGCGGCAAATGACGAATTGCTGATCAAATATCTGGCGAAAAATAAGGATGTGGTGTTAGGTGAGATCGTTGCGACGATTCAGCAGGAGCAAAATACCATCATTCGCGAGCGACCAAATCGCAGCATGATTATACAGGGAGTAGCAGGAAGTGGAAAGACAACTGTTGCAGTTC